>Ga0228711_1003176_pt1 | contig 25504 bp, 12 predicted proteins | sample MedpolnodulmetaG_2_FD_177996 | JGI IMG/M metagenome (GOLD analysis project Ga0228711, IMG submission 177996) | Root nodule microbial communities from Medicago polymorpha collected in Santa Monica, California, United States - brown nodules | ecosystem: Host-associated > Plants > Roots > Nodule... | reverse complement strand
GAAAAATAATTTTATAATATATAAAAAAAAAATTTAAATTTTAATTAAAAAAAAAAAAAAAAATAACTCTTTTTTTTTTTTTTTTTTTATAAAACACTATCACTCGTTAAAAGCTATAAAATCCAAGAATTTTTTTTATAAATAAAGAACCCAGGCATATGAGCCAAAAATCCAGGCATAATAAAGAATTATTTGTTTTTTAAGGATACTAGATCTTGGACTTCTTTCCAGAAAGCGAAGAAAATTGAAATTTCACTCATAAAAAATCGCAGAAATATTTTTCATTTTTTTTATAATACTGTAATAAAGAACAACAAAAGGCAGGCATATGAGCCAAAAATGTATCTGTCATGACAGCAACCGAATTTAATAGCGATGTCACTAAAATTATGAACGGACGCTGTTGAAAACAGTTTTAAAATTTTCTTTGGACAATAATAGCGCCGCCTTGAAGTTGACCAAAAAAGGATTTAGATCCAATTAACGATTCTTTTTTGAATGAAAAATACATCCATCGGGATGAGAAAATGGTTGTTGACACATTTAAAAATACAGAAAAAGACTATTAAAAGACGTAAATGCCTTAACTACCGATGAAAAGAACCGGCGTCAGTTAACTACCGAGGAAAGCTTCGGCAGTTAACTACCGCCGGTTCTATCGGAAGTTAATTGCCGATGCGTCCTTTATACAGAAACATAAGCATCAGAAACATATCAGTTTCAAGTGTTTTTCATAACTTCTCTAATTTCTCTCAAATTCCTCCAATTCCGTTTTGACGAAATTCAAGTGAATCATCTCCACAAAAACACAAGTAAGTAGTATTAATCATTGTAATCTTAATGTTAGTTTGTTTATGTTAATTTTTTTAAAGAGTTGTGTTATTTGAACAACCATTTTATATCTCTTTAATAAAGTTTTGCTCAGACAAATTCCTTTATTAAAGTTAGATATCACACAATTGATATCACTTTAATAAAGTTTCCTATTTTGCCTCACTTTAATAAAGTTTTGCTTAGTTTCTTAAAAAAAAATAAAATTGTGAATAGCACGTAAATCGATATCACTAAAAAAATATTAAAAAATAGCAAAGAAGTTGTTGGTTGTGCAAAAATGATGTTCATATAGCATTCATCTTTAACAAAACCATCTCTTCAATATCATAACAAATATCTTTTTCCGTATTCTTTCTTTACACTCTTCTTCTGCTGCACACCAAAAAAAATTACACTAACCCGCCAACCCATTGACTAAATGTTTTAATCTTTTAGTGAAATAAAACTCATATCAAAAGTACAAGTTCTCACAAAATTGAAAACCAAAAACATAAGTTTATCGTGGTTTGCTCAATATAAACACATGATTTTTCAATATGCTAATCGCAGCAAATAGTCAAATAGAAAACCTCAAACATATTTTGAAATAAGTCATCCATTAGTTGGAATTTTCAACCCTTTAATAATGAATTTGTTTAGACCTATAAAACATGCATATGTTCTTGTAATGATACGGGCCTAAAAGATCCAACCCGATTATTCGATGGATTGTCTAACTAGTAATCCCATGCACAAAGAGGAAAACATACCCAATAACGGAAACATTGGCTAGTCATTTTGAGGTGTTCAACTCGACATGAAGTATGGCGCAACGCATGATTATTCCTCACATATAAGGAAAGCAAATCATCTCATTTTCACATCAGGGTTGTTTCGACATTGACTTTATTCACCGCCTCAAAGCACCGAAAAACTATCATATAATAATAAACAAAACCCTTTGTTGATTCTTGATGGGATGCAAAAAAGGGCAACATGTTACATCGATATTGGAAGTGGTTGCAGCTGCAAAATGTGATGCCAAAAGCTCCCTCAACAATGATTGAAGTCTCAATTATAGAAATAGAGACTACGACATAAGGATGGGATACTTTTCCAATTTAACTCCCAGCATGAGATATTGTATATGAACCAAACTTATTGATCTTAACAAAATTGAAGTATTTTAACTAATCAACCAAACCAATCAAAGTGCATATCATCAATTTAGTTTACACCAATTCCACTTTTAAAAAATGTTGAAAATCGAACCAAATCGATATAAATTTGATCAGTTTGAACATTTTTTTACTCAAAATCAAAGTAAACCAAACTATGACACCCTAGTCACACATACATATTTTGAAAAATAAAATAAAATAATGGAATAATTAAATCTTCTTCTATTAACTTTAGTCCGAACTATCAAATTTCACTGTGGCTTTTCTTCCAATATTTGTCTCTTGTGAGGTGAAAAAAGAAAAGCAAATTAATTCAACTTTCATGTTGGTAAATAGTACATGAACCACGCGAGCAAAAATTACTATTTTTTCTAATAAAACAAAGGCGCGTGCAGCGCATCCTCTCATCATTTTCAATGTTCATGAATTTATATCCCACTTTTGATCAACTAGGAGTATTTATATGCCACTTGTTTGCATCTGTCTGCTAATTTAACTTTGTTTTCAAATTATCATTCACCAATATGTGTCCCACCCACTTTTTGACGTTGAAATTATAGTAAGATTTTGACTAGAGTGAGCAAAACAAACTTGGACAATATCTTCATCCTCTCTATCTTCTTATATTCAGGAAATAAAGGAATTGCAGGACTTAATGCGTACTTGAAGCACACGATGGCTGGCTTGAGCAACTCTATATACATACACAAATGTAAGTACTAATTAATTTACTATAGTTTAATTTATTTGTTTCAAAACATGACTAGTTCTGTTAAACCCTATTTTGCATTTCTACATTTTTTGTTGTTGAAATCTTATAATGCCATAAGCATTTTGATTAAGAATGGATTCTATTTGCAAGTGATATTTCATTTAATTATGCACTTTTTATTACTCATGAGTTACGAAGAGGAATAATCAATTATTTGATTCAAGTTTGCTTTGGGTTGGGCTAATTATGGTGTTTTTATTCGATGAATTGGGGGTAGAGTGGTGGTGGAAGTATGAGTGTTGGAATAAGATATTTTCGGATGTGGCTCAACTATGTTTATGAGAAGAGCTTGTTTGATTTAGAGGGGTTTATTTGGGGTGAGTAGCTGGCGATGGATGACTATGGATTTCATTTTCAGTGGTTGTTTGCAATGGAGTTTGATTTAGGTGGTGAAGTTGATTTTGGTGGTTGTTGTTCTCATGGGTGTTGAAAGTAGGACTTGGTTAGGTGATGTGTATTGGTGTCTTTTATGGTGTTTTTTTGGATGTTCTGCCTATATACGGCGCCTTTATTTTGTAATCTCTAATTTATTGGTCTCTCTTCGTCTTGAGTAGGGATCTAGTTTTTAATAAATTTTTCCGTTAAAAAAAAAATTACTAAGCAAGATTTTAATAACTTGTTTATAAGTGTTATATTACTAAAAATTACTGTCTGATAGTTGTTATTGCTAAGAAAACTTTTAAAACCAAAATGTCATAGTTATAGTATAGAACAAATAATATAGTCTTGTGTTTGGTATATCTAACTCAACTTTTAATGCTGATATCGTTAGATTGAACATTTTCATCCTGATTTGAACTGAGACATCACAGTTATATGTGTGAGTTTGAGATAGTGTCTATCATTTCATCAAGACAAAAAATGAAGAGTTAACCATGTTATACTAGTATTAATTTGAGAGCGAAATTAACTGACTAATAACTTCGTTTCCCATACTTTTTTTTTTTTTTACAAGAACACCGAGTTAGTAGTTCGTTAGACAATTTTCAAGAATCAATATTTTGATTTCATAAAACAATAGCTTGCATAAGAAAGATAAACCTTCCAGATATAACTATATATATACTGTTGGACAACTTTTTGTTGGTCCTCTTTAAGCAAGCTGTTTTACACTTGTGGCATTTTAGTGATTTTATCTTAGCTTTAGAGCCTTTCACATTTGTATACATCTTGTTTGGACACATGCTAGCTGGCCCTGGTGCGCCACTATATATTCTATGATACATTAAGCCCCCTTTCATCGTATACATATTTGGAGAGGAAAATAATGTAATTTCATTGAATTAATTAAGATCCATGGTGGATTATCAGTGCATTTTTTTGTCGGGGTTTGAACCTCAGACCTTACATATATTATGTATTGTCCATACCAACTGAGTTAAGGTCACGATGACAGATGATCAGTGCATTAGATAAAGACATGTATTTATGTGATTTCATTTAAATTAATTTTAATTTGATGAAAACTTCATATATCAATCGGTTCTTAAGACAAGACACATATTATGCATAAAAATAATACTTGTGTATCATTGCTGGATTGGGGGATTCAACATGGAATTTGTGTATCAAATGTTTGACTTCACATATTTGCTTCCTTGCTATATATCTTATCTTATAGGTAAAGTTTAGTTTGGACCACCAAATACATTGGTCCAACTTACACCACTTTAATACAAATCGTTGATATATTTTAAATTTATTTTAAAATAAATTTATTGGTCCACTAAAGAAGATTCTAATTTGCATAGTTCTTTTTGTGTGTGTTTGTGTATGGTTCTTTGGCTATCCATTCTCAACACAACACAACATAACACAATATGATATACTTATGAATTTTTTGTTTTTGTGTTTGTTTTTGAATAAGAGATGTCAATATTAGTTGTTAGATTAATCTTCTCATTTATCCAGGTTTGAACTCAAGATCACAAACTCCTGATCTTATTTCAAACTAGTTGAGCTATCCAACCCACTCTTTTATAAATATCCCTATTAAATTAATCATTTAGTTTAGTTAGCATATTTTTTTAAGGTTAATTAGTTAGATTAATATCTTATTCAGTAAACAAACATATACATAATACATAGACGCATTTCCTGAATTTTTCTATCATGTTAATGGTCAGTGTATCACCTTCTAAGTGAAATGTCCTCAGTTTTTCATTCTATATTTTTTAGGGCACGTCAGAATTAATTATCTAGAAATATGCATCTATCTTATTGTTGCTAGGAATGTTTACCCTTTTAGACACAACAAGTTTAGCCATTATAAATGTTGAATATGCGACTATTAATTTGTAATTATGCGTTCACATGCCAATACATTAATTATGGATTTTCCCTTGCAATTCATAAGGCAGGCAGATATGCATAGTTCAAGTTTTTGTTCGAGAGCTAGCCTAGGATGCAAGTGGTGAATCACAAATGAGAATTCATTTTCAGGTATGAATTGTTTCTTCAAGTGGAAATTCAAGTTTTTCTTTGCATTAATTTTCGTATTTACCGGTATATTTCATGCATATCATTGTATAACATAACATAGAAATCGTTGAATTTTTGTTTGGTAAAATTCTTCCCTCAAACCCTATCTTTTTGTTGGAGTCACTGGAAACTAAGAATACTCTTCCAAGTGGCTAAGAATACATTCCTAGTAAAATATCATCGAAGAACCATTTCAAAGACAATACTTAAATACACTCTATATGGTCATTACATGTGTTGTTGCCCTTGTACTCCTTTGGACTCTCCAACAAGTAGTATCAAACTGATCTTCATTCGATTTTATGATGGAGTGGGGAGTGGATCTCGTGTCTTGAGTCCTTGTATCAATAACCTTCTTGGTGGTGGAGTCACAATCATGACATTTTGTTTGTGTTTAATTGACATCCGTGTAAGTAGCGATGTGGACACTCACATTTAAGAAGGGATTGTTGGAGTTCAAGTACGAGCAGTAAGTCTCATATCATCTAGAAACAAGGTAATTGAAACATATATAAAAGATGTGATCCATATACAAAATGTTTTAAGAATTTTGGTGGAGATATATGGTCCGTTTGGAATAGTTTATTTTAGAGCTTATGCAAATAAATAAGCATTAATGTACTATTTATAAGCTTGTTAAGGTAGTTTATGAACGAACAACTTATAAATATACAATTTTTGTTAGTCAGATCTTATAAATTAACATAAAAGCTTAATTATTTGCATAAGCTATTTTTCAAAAGATTAAAATAAGCTCAATCTAAACATGCCCATAGTGTCTAAGTCTATTAATAGTTTTCATCAATCCAATTGTCGCTCTAGAACTCCCCTGGATTCTCCAACTCTTACCTAGTTACCATAACTTCAACCCGACCCTGTTCATGACATATTTAACTAGGTACTTTTTTCCAGAAGAGTTCTTATACATGTACCACCCCATGTGGCAAACCTCTCATGTACACTCCCACCTTGCATTTTTTTTTGTGACTCATCAAATCCAATAAACAAATAAAAATAAAATAAAAACAGATAATCCCTCTCTCTCCTCCAACCACCTCTCACTTCCTGTCGACTCACGTGTCTTTCTTCTCCGGCCACTCCACCGCCACCCTTCGCCTCGTTTTAGCCGAATTTTATGCCAAATCATGTACCTTGTCTCTCGCGTCTTGTCGTGGTTCTCTCTGGTAGCTCCGTCACTCTTGTTGTCTCCAATCTCCCTCATTTTCATCTTCGCCGATCCCTCTCACTCTCACCGTCTCCGGTCGCTATCACTCCCGCCGTTCTCTTTATCTGTTAATTGTCGTTGCTCTGTTTGATTTTCATCTCTCTTCTTTGCCGTTCTCTCACCTTCGTGAGTTCAGGCAAGTTCAACGATGAGTTCCGGAGATTGTGATAGTGTTTGGGAGGAGAATGGTGTGTGTCAGGTGAATTTGCGACAAGGAAGAGCAAGAGGAAAAAAGAGCCAAAGAGCAGAGAGGAAGGTAATAAGAGAGAGGGTGATTTTTTAATTTTTCTTTTCTTTATTTATTTTATCATTATTTTGACTTTTCAGTCAAAAAATCTTGCGAGCTAAGGGGTGTAGAAGAATGGTTTGATACCAGCTAGAGGTGTCAATGAAACATAACTCTTTTCAGAATATTGTGAAAAAAAAATAGAGAAGCTAGATATGTGAGATGTAGAACAATTGTAAGAAATAATAGAAAAATTAGTACTTCCTAAATTTTAGGGGAAAGCCACACACGCCAACGATTAATTTACATGCCCAAAGATTTTAGATGGAATGTACATGGACGTATCAGAAAGAAAGTAATAGCACACATAAAGACTTATGTGGTTCAACCCTTCTTGCTATGTCTGCGAGAATACTAACATATGTTGTATAGCTCTGGTTTTTGATCCGTCACTATAAGCCTCCATGGATATATGTCATTTTTCTTCTGCTGATAATTTATTCATTATTTCAAATAAGATTACAATAATGTAACCCAACTTAAGTGTATCACTCTACAATACTCCCCTAAAGAGTACTTAAAGAATGATAACACTCACATCTCACATATGAAATGATTCATTTCTCTAAGACATGTATGATGCTTCGACTCTCCAGATTTGATCCCAAAAAATGGGAAACACCAATTCTCTATATGATCAACTAAGATTTGGGGTCCTTCAACTATTCATGAGTTTTTCATAAGAAATTGTCTTTCAGTCGTGTATATAACTTAGTGGATATTAATTGTCTCATCCTTCTTTGTATTTTTTTAATCAAGAGAGACATCCCAACAAGGTTGACACTCCATAGCTACTCCCATCCTCTACCATCTACTCTGAAATTTTATTAAAAATGGATAACTATATAAGAGAGAGGATTAGGCCAAAACCCTAAAATAATAACAACAAAAGTGGAAACTAAGAGAATCTAAAATTCGAAAGACCATGCAAAGGGTTTTAAAAAAATTCCCGCAAGTGGGCGGTGGGATTGATCCTCTCGGATTAGTCGATCCTTGGATCACATACCAAGTTTTCAAAAAAAATAAAAATCAAAGACCATGTATGTCCATGTAAAAATCCTGCCAAAGAAAAATAGGTAACGAATCCCACCAAACAACATTTATAATAACATGCATGACCTTAACTAGCCAGGGCAGCATATTAGCACAAGCATTTCCTTCTGTTAATATGTGACGATAAAATGCATGTAAACAAGTAGACACACCAAGAGATGTCGCAACACCTATTTTTTCAATTTTCGTTATAGCTAGCAACCACTGAAGTCTGAAGCAGCTATCGGTCTAGCTATTGTTTCCGCAATTGCTCGTAACAGAAAATCAACCCGTATCAATCAATAAAAAAAAATCAATTCAAATAGGGAGTGTTATTTATCAATTCAAATTAATATGTATTCTACACAACTTATGATCATGTTTGCATTGCCTAAATCATAAAAATCAAAGTATCCTAGTCCTCTTCTATTCCTTCTTCTAAATTTATCTAGACATCTTTTTTTATTAACAATTAACAATATTATGACAAATCATTGATTAATCTGGTATATAAATATATGATTCATTTACGAGTTTACTAGATCAATAATTTTCATTTTTTATGTTCAAAAGTTACTATAGATACAATGTCACATATAGTAAAGATTTATGATACATGTATAGGATGTACTCAATGTGTCCGAGCTTGTTCTGCAAATGTATTAGAAAGGATACCTTGGGATGGATGTAAAGCTAAGCAAATATAGCTTCTTCCCCAAGAATAGAGGACTGTGTTGGTTGTAAAAGGTGTAAGTCCGCTTGTCAGACAGATTTCTTAAGTGTACGAATTTATTTAGGGACTAAAACAACTCGAAGTATGGATCTAGCTTATTGATACGTTTCAAAAAACAACACACAAATACGTTTTTTCTACTGGAAAAAACCCGTGCTGAAATTTTTTTTTCTATTTTTTTAGCATGGGCTTTTCTGGCCCAAGTGTATCTTATTTTTATGACGAATTATTTTCCTTGGTTAACAATAGTTGTAGTTTTCCAATAGCCGCAGGTTCCTTAATTTTCTTATTCCCTCACAGGGAAAATAAGGTAATTATGTGGCATATCATTTGTATATGCTTAATCGATCTCCTTCTAACAACCTATGCATTTTGTTATCATTTCCAATTCGGTATTCAATGGCTGAACCGACTCTAAATAGAAGTACTTTCCTCTCTTTGCTGAACCATTCCCAAAGTATCAATCGGATTGAGCTCCACAATATCTATAACATTCTCCAATAAAAAATGGAAGGAGGTGCCGGACTGTCCTCTCGGTTGTAGCGTTGATGTACCTTCAATCGCATTTGCCACCTTAGTCACTTGGACATTTTCAAGTATCGGTTCAGGTTCGTTATGTTGAGTTTCCTTTAGTATTCCATGTATCTGTTCCATGATACTAATTATTTGGAAACATTTTATTTTGTGTTGAGGTTCATCTTTCTTAGTAGCTTCACTTCATTTCTCTTAAAATCTAGAAACATTTCATATCTTGAAATGTATCACTTAAATTTTCACAATTTGCAATAATATTTGGAAATTATAATTGATTTCGTTTGATTCCTTAATTCTTTTTATGATGTGTATTTTAATCATGCAACATGTTAATTAGATATAAACTTAATTTTGAACTATTTATTAAATCAGAAAGGTTTACACAGAAATCAGAATATATAGTCTTTCATATATATTACTATCTAACATGAGAAGCACATCTTGTACTGTTATGGAAATAATATAACCTGTATCCTTTTTAGATTGTTAAATTGTTATCTGAAGCTGAATATAAACTGAACCTCTGCAGGATGAAGGACAGTATTTGAAAGGAGAAACTTTCAGAGATGACAATTTAGACCTAATGAATTAACAGGAATCAAATGCAGCTAGAATTTCAAAGTAGCAAGAATATTTGCAATATGCCCTAGCTGAATAATTAATGTTGTAAAAATTGCAACAACAAAAAACAGAAAGAAAATTACAAACAAAGTTAATCATTAGAAATTGGTTTTGAGCTTGGACTTTGATTATCTGACATACTTAGAAGTTTCTCAAGATATTCAACTCCCAAATCCTCTAACACCAACACAGTACTTGATGATCCCTCTGCCGTTTCTTGAAATTTCCCTGCATTACCCTTTTTACTTTTTGATGATGACCTCAATTTTCTTTGGGTGTAGTGTCTCTCTTTGAGTGCAAGTGCAGGTGAAGACCCTTTTCTGCAATCATATTGAATCTCTTGCAAAGATTTTTTGACTCTTTGGAAAGAAAAATTGAGGAAAGCATTGTTACCTCTCATTGAAAATGCAGCTTGATCATAAGCCAAAGCAGCATCTTCAGCACTGTCAAATGTTCCTAGCCAAACCCTTCTTCCTCCTCTAGTTGTATCTCTGATTTCTGCAGCATATTTTCCCCAAGGTCTTTTCCTAACACCTATATATGACTTTTGATCAATCTTATAATTGTTCTGCATTACTTGTTTAGCTTCAGATGACTTCAACATTGATTGTTTTGGCTCGTTTTCGGTAATTATTGTCTGCGAACTCGATGAGAAATCAACCATATCAAAGGTAAGACAATCATGAATACCTAACAATTCGAAGGGAATTTCTGAAGGGCTTTGTTGCAGCATTTCCATATCTGAGTTTAGGAAAAAGGGGAGACTTATATCCTATTAGGCAAGAAGTGCTTTTCTATTGCTTCTTGTGTTGGCTCCCCTTTTGGCTATAATATTTATAATTGCATCAGATTAATTGTCAACCCCCACTTCAGGTTGTTATTCAATTATGAATTTTGGATTTGGATTATCCTAATGTGGCTAGAAATATAGTAATAACCATTTATTAGTTAAGAGAATCTAGTACTAATCAAAAAGCATACTTTTTTGTCAAAAAACAGTTATGAGAATCTAGATCTAATAGGCTTATTTTTTTTAATTAATTGATCTAAAAGGCTTACGATATATATATGAACTGTAATATTAATAAGCAGTAATCATTCAAGTAATAATACAAAATTTCATATTAAAATATATATGAAATAATACATAGCATGACCTAGGTTTCAAAAAAATAAAAGATTTATGAACTAGGTTTCAATGTTGTTTAATATGGCAATAATACATAGCATGACCATCTAGAAGCGTGACATAATTAAGTTAACCAAACAAGAATTAAGATTCAAACAAATGATCACATGTCCCTACACCTGTGTGTGTCTCATATGTAGTAACATAATAATTATTTTATTCATTAAATAAACTTCATTATTCAGTAGATGAACTGCACGTACGTACAAATTGAACCAATGCAAAGAATAGTACTCCACAAGATTATTTTAGGAGAAGGCGTTATAATTTATTTGATTAATAAAAAAAACTATCATCTATACAGAAGAATTATAGAAAAGATAGGGACAAGGATTAAAACAAATATAGGCTCTACCTAGCTAACGAATAAACCTAAAAAATGAATGAACCACTTTGTTAACTTCAGAATGAACCCACTATATTCGTTTGCGGATCCTTGCAAAAACCACCTTATAGTTTTCATGATTATTTTATGTAAAATGTTTTGCTTACAAATTAAGGAGTACAGTTATACGAAATTATAAAACGAGTAATGATATATAGATATCTTTAAGTGGCAATACACCCTTGGACATCCACACAAAAATCGGACACGTGGTTAAATGAACCCCACACAATCACACTTTCTCTTTCATCTCATCTTGTCTCTTCCCAATGCACGGGGTGTACAAAGGTGTATGGAAATAAATGGTGTTTATGTAACATTTTCCTTATAAAACATCCACAAGATTACATTGACTGGACCCACACTTCGATCAAGCTCAACAACCACACTATTAGCTTAGCATTAATTCATGCTATCACTTCTCCAAACAAAAAAATAAATAAAATCATGCAATCACTAGAGGCATAATACACATGGTCACTCAAGGATCTCATCGGAAGAAATAGAGAGGACACAAAATAATGAAGAGGATCCTAACTCAATTTTGAGTCCAACTTCACTCATGAAGGACACACTACATGCTCTATCAATATTATCACTTGAGACTCTTCCACTTGTCAGTTGTTTCAAAAGTGTTCATTTCTTGATTTCAAGGAATGAAATTGTTTAACACAATTTAAGAAATATGGTTTTTTTTTTTATCAAGCAAAGAAATACTATAAAAGACCTAGATAGGGCACCTAGAGAGGGCCAGAACCCTTAACAACATAAGTGCTTACATCAAAACAAAAAGAAGGTGCAAAACATTACAACACAGATCTATAATAAGGAAGGCTTGAGCACCTAATGAGATTAAATCAACGGTATCATAGGACAGATCTTGTTGCCTGAACAAGATGTTGCAAATAACACTTTTATTCCTTTACAATTTAAGAAATATGGTTAATTTTATGTAAGAAAGAGAAATCAAAGGTGATTTTATAAAGTGTTAAATATCTTTTGTCCTCTATAAATATACCAACTTTTCGTTTTAGTCCCTCTAAAAATTTCTTTTATTTTTAGTCCCCAAAAGTTTTCCATCACCGCTTTAGGTCCCATTTTTTTTAAGTAAACTTATATATAGAATTCATAATTTTCAATAAAAGTTTATAATATTATAAAAATCTCTCCAAAAAAAATTAGAATTCTTTAACAACAAACATGAATTCAATATGAATTTTTATATTTTTTACAGTTAAATATTCATGTTTTGTTGAAAAATTCTAATTTTTTTGGGAGAGATTTTTACAATATTCTACAATTTTGTTAAAAAATACAAATTCTGCACATGAATTGACTTAAAAATAGGGACCACAAGTTGTGATTGAAAATTTTATAGGGATTAAAAGTTGAAAGAATTTAGAGTGACTAAAATAAAAAATTGATATATTTAGAGGGACCAAACACATATTGAACCCTTTTATAAACTTGTCTTTCATTAATAACATAAGAAAAAGAAATTAAAAGAAAATAAATTAATGAATAGTAAAAAATGTGATAGAAAGAAAAAATATTAATGTTTCATTTGGTTTTGTAAAGTGAATTATAATTTAGGACTTTTTTTTCAAAGTGGCTTATTATTTGGAACATGTTCATAATATTTAATTAAAAATCATACTCGTGATATATTTAATCAATTTATGTATCCTTTACGACAAATAATTTTTTAGTACTGATACTTATACAATTATTTTGTGACAACTTCTGGAAGAGCATTTTTCTTCCATTTTTTTTCGGACAAACAATATAGAGAGATCACTCAATCATACTTATCCCATCATTTTGTGACAATTTTTTAGAATACATTTTTCTTCCCTCTTCTTTTGGGACAAACAATATAGAGAGTAAAAAAACAATAAAAGCATATGAGAAAGAATTATCTTACAAGTTATCTAAAATTGTTATGCAAATATCATTTATCATATTTTTTTAGTATTCTATGACAAAAATAGAACAATTTTGTCTCAAGCACGCATGATGACATGTGGGCCTGCGAATGACATCTATAGCAGAACTACTCAACGCATTCTAAAGAGATTATTTAGCTTGCAATGCTATGTTTAGCTATTTGATTTAGAGGAGAATAAATATATTATCGCCCATGGTTTAGACAACTTGTCATATAATTAACCAAATAGATCAAGAAGGGAAAAAAATATCACGTTATTATGCTTCTTTTAATACCAACAACAGTAAAATGATGCCAGTAAGTTAGGAGTGAAGTCTCAAGTTATAGTTAGTTTTCTTACTGGGAAAAAAAGTAGTTAGTTAGTTTTCTATTTAATTTTCTATTCAGTTTAGGAAGTTTGTTAAAGATTATTGAGCTGGCATCTTTCTTCTCCACTGTACATATACCTTTTATGTACCATTGCAATTGCATGACTGGTGTTCATAGGAATTGTATCATCAGAGCGGGTTCTACCTGCTCTCTTCCACGACATATGCGAGTCTCTTGATTTTTGTTCTTCGTTTTTCTTGATTCAAAATACATTGATTTTTGATCATTGATGTCATCATGTAATTATCATGTAATTTTATATGTAATTTTCCAAGAATAGTTGAGTTCACAACAAGTTTGAGCATGTTAAAGTGCGAAAAGCAGAAAAATATTGAAGTATTGATCAAGAAGCAAAACGTGTCACGATTGAAAAGAATAGGGACACGATTTCACAGGCAAGGAAGTGGTGCATTCGACATTGTATCGGGACACGTTGGCATTAATTTTCGTGTCACGATTTGGGCCATACATTTGTGGTCCATGAGCTTGGTAAAAGAGAATCGGGACACGATTTACTTGAATCGTGACACGATTAGGCGAATTTTTGTGCCTATTTAAGCTGAAGTCTGTTCTAAAAACAAGGGTTACGATTTTAATAGAGAAAAATGTGATTTTGAGACCTAGAGACTGCAAAGAGGGTGATTTCATCATCCTTTTACCGGTTGATGTATGTTTTAATTCTTTCATTGATTATGCTATTTGTAAACTCAATTATGAGTAGCTAAATCTCTTAGAGATTAGGTCTGAGATGATTCTTATATAACTCTAATTGAACCATGTTGGTGTGAAACTCTATTATTGTGAATATTAATCTAGTTTTATTGAATTCAATTGTTCTTAATGCTTTTTATATCCTGATCACATATAAACATGAATTCGTGAGAATGAATGACTACTGACCATAACTTTCAACTTAGACCTAATTGAATTGTTCAGATAAACAAGGTTAGTCTAGGAATGGATAATCGTTTATTTGTGATATTAGCTAGGTTAACGCTCTTAAAACCTTCAAAAAATATTAGATCACCTAAGGAATTAGAGACTGTAATATGAGAAGAGGGTCCTAAGTCAAGGGGATTGATTAGGCTATTTTAGTTAACCATCGTAAAACTAGAGAAATATTCATAAGAAATAGATGCAATGTACCAATTAGGGGAACTCAGAGGATTCAAAAGACCTAGTCTCTGTCTCTATATTTTCTCAACAATCTTTAATTTATATTATTGATTTTTATGCACAACAAATCTACTGCCTCGGGCAACTAAAATAAACTTTACACATCCTATTTCATAATACTATTGTTTACTTGAGATTAACACGATCCTCGTGAAAACGAACTTTATTATATTACTCGCTAAATATCTATCACTCATCATTTTTCTTGGTCGTGAACAAGTTCTTCTATTTTTGTCGTATATTGAACAATATGCTCGATTGTCGAATCTCCACTTAAATTTCCTCTATCAATCTCTGTTTGTTGGACCCACTTTGAGAAAGAAGAAGTGGTATTTCTTTGTTTGGCATACCCATTGTCCACACGGAACTTGTTCAGTGCTCAATAATTTGGTTAACATTTTGGAATTATGTACGTTTAGATCATTTATGTTCAGTAAATGTACATTGCCATAATGTAACGTTTATGGGTTAGCATTCCATACATTCGGGTTAGCATTCCATACATTCAAGCTAATATTATTTTAACTTAGTAGTTAATATTATATAGATTTTTTTTTTCAACTGCATTTGATTAATTGTATCGAAAATATGTTTTTAGAGAACCATGATTATGAATGAATCTTTTGCAATAAAAAATACATGAAGAAAGACATTCAAATAATTAAAATGTACAACTTTATTGATTTACACAGGGTACCAAAAATCTTAGGATCTATTGATATGTGCAGTTTTTCCTTGACAAAGTGCAGATCCAAATTGTGACCTTAACAATATTTTAAACCTTAATTATGGTTAGGATCAGTTTAATTTGACGTACTCCTATTCTTCACTTGAATTTCAAACACACAAAACCTGCATGAATAGTATTACATGTTTGAATTTCTCTTGATTAGTTTCAATGATTATATTGAACATTTTTTTTTTGGAGAAGTACTAGGTAGATTTTTCAATGGCATTTTTAAGGTTGAGTGATGCTAATTAAATATGTGTTGGCACATTGTATGTCCTAAATGTTATGTCTGTCTTAATATTAAGGTACTTGTTTGGTTCTATCTAAGGATGGATACTAGTATATACTCTTGTAAGTCAAATTATGAATAAATTGCTTCTTGTGAAAAAATAAAAAGAGAATACAAAACCTAAACAAGCAGAATAAATTATGTTGTAAAAAAATAAAAAAAAAACAGAAGGAAAATACTCAGTTAAAAAAATTACTGAAATTAAAAAGTTGATTTGAAGTAACTGCTAGTGCTAGTACTTTGATCAGATATGGATAGAAGTTGCTCAAGATATTCAACTCCCAAGTCTTGTACCACCAAAACACTTGGTCCTTCTGATTGATCTTGTTTCCCTGCTTTATTCTTTACACCTTTTGATGACATCTTTCTTTGATTATAGCGTCTCTCCTTGAGTGCAAGTGCAGGTGAAGATCCTTTTCTGCAATCATATTGAATCTCTTGCAAAGATTCTTTGACCCTTTGGACAGAAAAGTTGAGCACAGCATTATTACCTCTCATTGAAAATGCAGCTTGATCATAAGCTAAAGCAGCATCTTCAGCACTATCAAATGTTCCTAGCCAAACTCTTCTTCCTCCTCTTGTTGTATCTCTGATCTCTGCAGCAAATTTCCCCCAAGGTCTCTTCCTCACACCTATATATGATCTTTCTTCTTTAGTTTCAAAGTTCTTCACTAGTTCATGATTTGGTTCAGTTTTTGTTGGTCCTTGTTGGTCAACCATGTCAAAGGAAAGATAATCATGAATATTAGGGTCATGATGAAATGGTTCACACAGAATATTAGTAGGATCTTGTTGCAACATTTCCAAATCTGGGTTTTGGAAAAAAGAGCTACTCATCGTATGCATTAGGAAACTGCTTTCTGTTTGGTTCTTATAAACTTCTGTCTTCCACTCTTGGCTATAACTTACATTACCTTATTTAACATGTCAATTTGGATTAGTCTAATGATAGTTTATTGAGAGAATCTAAATCTATTAAGGAATCTAATGTTATAAAACTTATGCTCAGATTAAATATTTTAGAAGGAGGGTTACCCATAATGGTAATATATGTTGAGGAAAATTTTAATTTCACATTGATCATCCATGAGATTTTGGGTGCATGTTTGAGCTGAAAAATGATTTCCTATTGATTATTTAAATAATTATCCGCTCAAAATTTATCATTAGTTTTAATTTTTTTATTTAATTTTACATTCTGTCAAAAAAGAAATCACTGTATGTGTATATAAATAGAAGTCATTCAACTCCTTAGTATTTTTTTTTTAATCTTAAGTTTTTGTCTCTTTTGCTTAAAAGAAACTCCTTTTTTTCCTCAAACAAATAGCATTGGAGTTCTTCTTTCGAGAAATGCTAAAAAAGGCTAAAAAAATTGGAATTCCAATGAACGAGATATACACCAGAAATATTTATTATAAAGAATTCAGACATATACACCAAATAAGCATCTATCATCCCTAAAATTATGAAGTACTAGGTTGAAAATAATTTTAAAACCTTCTTAGCTCTGAAGCCCCCAATACTCTAAAAATGGTGAAGAATCGTGTCCGACACGTATCTGATACCGATACGCTCCGATACGTCCCGAAACGCTTATCAGAGAAGTATCAGACAATTAATATTTATTTTTTTGAAATAAAAGACCGATACGTGCCGGATACGGCTAACTTGTACTCCGACACCGATAGTTCTGTGTTACATATAGTTCCTTTTTAAAAAAGAAAAATAAAATAATAAGAATTAAAACTAAAAGTCTGGCATCGCTATCAAAAACATATTGTTTCTTCTAATCCAAAAAAATAGGGTTTCTCGTCACCACATAGTAGTGATAGCTATTCCCTGTTTTAACCATTACCATTGATTGAATTCTACTTTGTTTCTCTTCTCTCTAATGCTATGTTTCTTCTGTTCTTCTCTCTAATTGGGAAAAAAAAACGGGTTGTTTTCAATATATATTAGTGTTAACTATTAAATAGTCAACATTAGACAAATGTGTTCTCTTTTTTACGGTACTTATGATGTTCTCTTTGGATGGTACTAATGATGTTTAGCTATATTCTATCGTGCGGAAAAAATATGTAATTGTCACTTGTTTTGATCATTTTCATTAATGTAAATGTTTGTTTATCATCATTTTTAGTTATGTTTATACACTATGCACTTATACTATTAATTTTATATTTATTTTTTTAATAACGTATTGAGGCCGTATCGTATCGAGAATTTTGAAAAATTTCTCGTATCACCGTTCAATATCGTATCGGTATTGTGTCAGGTATCGGGGGCATCATAGCTTCTTAGCCAATAATAGCACCGCCGCCTTGAAGCTTGAACTAAGTTGACCAAAATAGAATTTCGATCCAAACAAACATATCACATGTCCCACCTCCACTAAATTTATGTCTACCACATGTCCTTATATATGATCTTTTTAAAGAATAAACCTTCCGTTTGAAAATTTAACTTTATTAACTTCCACATACGAGGTTATACCATCATGTACGAGGTTTTCTTTTGGACCAAGCCACATATAGGAGGTTCAAGCACTTTTTTTAACATTAATTATTAATATAGTAATATGGGCTAAAACAAACACCTACATAATGAATGTGTTAAAGAAAACTCATGGCCGAAACACTTGATACTGAATAAATTTATTTTGTGATTTGATTTTGTAGACCGACATTTGTGGCTGAAATATATAAATCAATGTTAATGAAAGTATTTATTTATTCTTCAACATATTTTAGCATAGTAAATTGCTTAATGTTTTTATTTTAGCATAGTTAGTGGCCGAAACATTTATGATGTTAGCTCTAGTGCTATAAGCTCTATTGCTATAGGCATCAATATAAGTTGTTTATCCAAACGGAGCTATGCTACAAGCTCAATTAGCTCAACCGTCAGTAAGATGTTAGTTATCAAAGATATATTTATTTTCTCAACAGTCAGTAAGATGTTAGTTCTCCACGTCTCTAGGTGTCAATGCATGTAGTTCGAATTTTCACTATTATGCTTAGAATTGAGAAGTCTGAGATGATTCAAGGAAGAATTGATGATGCGGTTATAGTTTTAGGTTCTCTTTTATTTAATCAATTCCCTTGTTGGTGTGTGAGGTTATGCTACATTTGAACTCGATCCATTCTCATAGTCTATTCTCTTCTTATTGAATGTTGGGCTAGTTGTTCTGTTGTGGAACATTACACTTTGTTTCGATTGAAGCTCTTAAACTAAACTAGTTATTTTAATTGTTTCATTGTGCTTCATAGTGGAATGTTTCTAATATTATATGTGTTCATAAGATCTCAGAGCTTATCATGGTTTTGTTGGTTGATGTAAAACTTTTGTGCATCCAATTTTTATTCACGTGTAAATATTAGTATCGTCTCCACGGGGACTAGTGCATATCATAAACCGTTCAACGTCAATTATCATCTCAAATTTATGGTTTAAAAGTTTGTTTGTTTATAAACTAATCTAACTAATTTACATTAAATTAAATAGAGACGAGATAGGGCATATAAGGCTTAGGGTTAGAATTCGTCAACCAAGCGTTACATATGTATTCTCATGATCACATAAACAGATTCTAGCTTTTAATCGATATTATCACAATCACTCGAAAACATCATTCATGTCTAAATAATTTCGTGATTTCAATTGTATCGTTTAATCGACGATTTCTCAATCTATTAAACGATCCAATAACATTAAGTTCTTGATATTTAAAGCGATTACAAAAACCTAAACCCTATGTCTAGAATAAAAGCCTTGATAGATTATTATTCTAACCCTAGATTCAAAAGTACATTTCAATATCATTTCAAATCATGAATAAAACATAAAACACAAGAATAATAACAATATCAAGTAAAATATCTGACACCCAAATGGGTAGATTTAGCTACATATTTTCATAGCAGCCTTGCAAAAAGGGAAGAAAAGATGAAGATTTAAAGACAAAATTCTTGATTTCTCTACAAATCTTGTGAAAATCCACTTCTAACACTCTCGCTTTGTGTTTCTCTCTCTAAAATGCCCCTTCTCTCTCTAAAATATCTGAAAATATCATAACATATCCACAAAATGATATAAAAAAGCTATTTATAGTAGGCTAAAAAGTGACAACTCGCTAAACGAGTTGCATCTCGCTATAGTGAGTTGCCTTGCTGCACCATAGGATGACTGCCACATAACCTTCTCCTAAGCCACCTTAACTCGTTGTGGCGAGTTGGCCTTCAAAATTCAAGGCTTTCTAGAGTTTTCTCGCTTCTTGCTCGCTCTGGGTTCGCTGTGGCGAGTTGGCTTGTTGTGGACTCGCTGTTGGCATGTTGAAAGCGTGAAATCCTGGGAGTTTCTGCCATTTTTTCGCTTTGGGCAAGTTCAGCTCGCTGTGGCGAGTTGATCTTTGCATTTTTGATGATTTCTTTGGTCCTTGCTTGTAGTTTCCAGCACAAATGGGTAGAGTAAGGCACATAAAGCATAATTGGCATTTCTTCATCAATTTGTAGTTTTTCCTTAGATAACTTGTAAAACAAGTAACTAAAGTGTCTAAAATAACACATAAAATATATCAATTTCTAACACTTATCAATGGTAATGGTTGAAATTTCTCAGCCAACCTTTCAATTTAGGAAGGAAACTTATGTTATTATTTTTCTCAAATTTTAGGTTGCTGGACAAGTTGAAATTGAGTATGTACTAGAGAAGGCTGACCCAGATAAAGGCAGGGATGAGGAATTTGGATTAGCATCTTATTGAAGATGCTGGTAGGAGGTTATTGCTTTGCTCCTTATCCGACACTGTTTTTTTTTGTTGATAAATCCGACACATCTTTATATTTAGAGGATAGCATAATGAACATGTGGCATAAGGGGATTGGGGGGGGGGGAAATGATTTAATAATTATAGGGAGTATATTAGATGGTGTCGGTGGAGCATATACTTTGAGGCATGAGCATTAACAATTGGGTGTTAAGTTTCAACTATAAAGAGAGATGCGTTGCTTTTAATTTTATTTTGTTGTACGATTAGTGCACTTGAATCTTCTATAATCGCTTAATTATGTAAAAATTGTATCTTCTATCATTTATATTCTTATAGTTTAAGAATGCACTGAAATACATTTTATTTTTTGAATAAATAAATCAATTTTATGTGGATACCTGCAGAAAATAGTTTCATGCGGATTTTCCTGCGTTGTTTGATGTGACATACTTGCAAATATATTCGCAGAAACAATGCTTTTATTGGAAGAAAAACTCCTTAAATACTGACCAAATGTTTTATGCGGATTTGTTCACATGTCCTGCGGATCATAAAATCCTCAGTAAACAATTACCCCTAAGGTATTACATGGGAACCTAAATCCTAAACAAAATCAACACGAAACGGATTTTCTGTGGAATAATCACTAAAATCTGCACGTAATTCTGCAGAAAAGTCAAGAATTTTTAATAGTGTTACAAATGTTTTTTTTGTTCTTCTAATAAATATTGGTTTAGAATCTCATTATATAAAAAAATAGAATCTGAATCATATTTGTTGTTCTGCTCTTACACATGATTCTCACTATTATTTTGTTGGGTAATTAAGTAAATCATCTTTATAAATATTCAAAAATTTATTTTTAGTCTCTACAAAATAAAATTATACTTTTTAATCCCAGTAAAAAATTTACGTCAGCATTTTCGACCCCTAAAATGCTAAAGAAAAATATCACAGGGACTAAAAAGTGCGATTTTATTTTGTAGGGATTAAAAACAAAATTCTGAATATTTATAGGGATCATTTACTTGATTAATCCTATTTTGTTTGAATGCTATTCTCTCACTTACCTATCTAATTTAGTAAATGTTTATTTTATCCAATCAAAATATAACTTCTAAACCTATTTGGGGTTAACCCGTTGGCTTGGGATCTTAGAGTTTGCTCCTCCAAAGGTCTCAGGTTCGATTCTCTTTGATGTCAATTTTGGTGGGCTAAGTCCATACAGAGCTTGCTCTGGCTTTAAACGGCCCCCGCAACTGGACGGTGGGATTGATCCCCTCGGATTAGTCGATTTTTGGATTGAATACCGAGTTTTAAAAAAATAAAAATAAAAAATAGAACTTCTATTTATATATATTAACATCTAAAATTAGTGTTACCTTCTTGGTGTGTCGATCATTATCGTGCGGAGCTACTTCTTAATAACAGCTTCTTACAAAATAGTAGAATATTTAATGCGTGGTCAGCCAAAGATAAGTCGGTTGTTGAGATAGTTGTCGATGAAGAAGGTGTAAATTATATATGTGAAGTGGAGTTAAACAAGAAGATTGTTGCGATGGGAGGAAGAGCTATAGTGAATATTTGCAATGGATTGGTATTAGGGGTTCATAGATAGGGGTGGTCATTGTTCGAAATGGGATGACTCGAGTTACTACTCACTTAGGATGGGTTGTAAAGTGAGGATTATGATGGGTGATTGGAAAGAAAAAAAAAACATTTGAAATTTGTTGAGTATTTTGAAAATAGAGGTGTTGTCGTGAAGACTTTTTCAAAATAAAATCTCCACGAAGGATAACTCGAAGGAAAAGAGGTGTTTTCTTGAATATTGGAGTTTGCGATGAGCCTAAAACTGAAAACCATAATGCTAGGGTGGATGAGTGAAAAGTTGTTGTTCACACATGTTATAAAGCTGAAAAACACAACTAAATGACTATAATATCTTTTGGTAGTTAATTGCCGTCGAATTCACTATTCCTCGGCAGTTAAGTGTCGAGGCGCTGTTTCATCAGATGAAACAGCCACCTGCTCCCCCTACACACTATTTCATCATCACCTTTCTTTCCTCTTCCATCTAAACCCCCAAATCCAATATATGTTTCACCAAATCTTGCTCCAAAATCATTGAAGCATCAAGCATAGGAGGTATCAACACACTTTTGACGTAAAAAAAAATGTATTAAGCATTTTAATCGGTTTACTTGTAGCTGTTTTTGGGGTTTTTGATGTCAGTTTACGTAAAACACTGACATGGGATCCTCTACAGTTTACTACCGAGTTATGGGGGCATCAACAGTTAACTACCGAAGTAATTTCGGCAGTCAACTGCCAAGGAAAACTGGGCAGTTTTACTTAGCTACTGCCTCTTTTTCCAAAAAAATTTAGATGTTTTTTTTTGTTTTAATTCATTATGTCATTGATGTTTATGCATTAGTTAGTTGTTAATCCATAGTTTTGTGTTGTTTAATTATAGTAATGGTTAAGAACGCGGAAGATGATCCGGGAGAGACAAAACTAAATTTTGTCGATAAATTCAGAGATATCAAACTGCCTAAGGTTGAAACCAAAACAAACATTGATGGAGCTTCCATCCATATTGAAGCTTCTAAATATGTTGACTCTGGTGTCCTCCCACTTCATGCCAATGAAGTTGACACCACTAGGTTTTTTTTCTAACGACGTTAAATGGAAAAATAGGGATGACTTCCTTAATTGGGTACGTCGTCAAGCAAATAAGGCGGGATTTACAATTGTTACACAAAGATCAAGTTTGATCAATCCAATGGTGCGACTAGTATGTGAAAGGAGTGGAGAGTCCCGGAAAAAAAAAACCGAAGTATGAGTCAACAGGCTCAAGAAAATGTGGGTGCATGTTCATTGTTAGTGGATATCTAACTAGGCAAACAAACGAATGGAGATTGAACATTCTTAATGGAGTTCACAACCATGCGATGCAGCCGGCTTTAGAAGGACACATGCTTGCCAGTAAATTAAAGGAGGATGACAAGAAGATTGTACGTGACTTGACCACGAGCAAGGTGCATCCAAGAAATATTTTGATGAATTTGAAGAGAAAAAGACAACATTGCATGACAAATATCAAGCAAGTATACAATGAACGTCAACAATTATGAAAGTCAAATAGTGGTGACAAGACGTCGTTGCAGTTTCTAATCTCAAAGTTGGAGGAGCACAACAATGTTTATTTCTCAAGAACACAAAGTGAAAGAACTAGTATTGAAAATATATTTTGGGCTCATCCAACATCCGTTAAGTTGTTTAACAATTTTCCAACGATTTTGGTAATGGACTCCACCCACAAAACCAATATGTACAAGATGTCAATGTTTGAGATAGTTGGGGTCACCTCGACCGATTTGACATATTCTAGGGTAAACTTCTTACGCCAAAGATGAATATGTCTAGGGTGGTCGTGACTGACAGAGATACGTCTTTGATGAATGCGGTTGCAAATGTTCTCCCCGAAAGTTATGCAATGAATTGTTAATTTCATGTGCAAAAAAATGTTAAACAAAGGTGCATCTTAGACTATATATACCCTTTCGGAAAAAAGAATGGGAAAGAGGTGAAACATGGTGATGTAGTGAAGATTATAATGAGCGCATGGAAAATTATTGTTGAATCGTCCACTCAAGAGTTATATGCAAATGCATTAGTGGAGTTCCAAGATGTTTGTAGTGATTTTCCAATTTTCCTAACCTATGCCATGGCCACCTTGAATGAAGTGGAGGAGAAAATAGTGAGGGCATGGACATACCATGTGTTGCATCTTGGTTGCAGAACCACCAACATGGTAGAATCGGCTCATGTTTTAGTAATAAAATATTTGGACAATAGTGTGGGTGATTTGGGTACTTGTTGGGAGAAAATATATGATATGTTGGTGCTTTAGTTAACTGCGATACAAACATCATTTGATCAGAGTGTTACCGTATTGGAACATAGATTCAAAGATGTCACTTTGTACTCTGGGTTAGGGGGTTATGTGTATAAATATGCTTTGGATAACATTGCTTTGGAAGAGTCACGTTGTAGGGGAACATTGTGTATGGACGTGGAAATTTGTGGTTGTGTTCAAAGAACATCGTACGGGCTACCATGTGCATGCTTTATTGCTACTAAAATCTGTGAAGACAAACCTATTTTATTGGATAAGATACACCATCATTGGCATAGGTTATGTATGAGCCAAGAAAGTAATGAAGATGGTTTTTCTGTCAAGGATGAGTGGAATGGTCTTCAAGAACGTCTCAAGAAAGTCCCTTACCAAATGAAGCTTGAAATGAAAGAGGTTTTGCAGAAGTTGGCATTTCCTGACACCACCATGTTGTCTTCACCACCACGAAAAGTACCAACCAAGGGAGCCAAGGAAAAAGTGGATATTGCGAGGTCTAGAGCAAAAGTGACATCGACTAGTCGAATCCCTTCTTCATCGGAGGTTGTTGATTCCCAAAATCCAGATAGTCAATTGTCACAGTCACCAACAACTTCATCATTTTCTAAAAAAAAGGGTGCTCGTCTTGGTAAAACATCACGTTCCCCACTTCCACCACCTACTCGGTATCCAAAGCCTATTCCGGTTCCAATCGGTTCGAACGTCTATTCCTGTTTTGAGCCCTATTGATTATATGCCAAAGTTCATGGTTCCATTTATTGAAAAATGGTGGATGTTATAGGCGATGGACATTGTGGATTTCGGGCTCTAGCTGAGTTCATGGGATTGACCGAAAAAAGTCATATCATGATTCATAGACATCTTATTCAAGAGTTGAAAGATCATAGAGATGATTACGTGGGAGTATACGCGGGTGAGGATCGTTATCACTGTTGAAGCAAAAATCTTTTTGATGAATGTTTTAATGATAACAAACCTCGTGGAATAAATGATAAGTTTTATGAATGGTGATCTACTGATGTTTGCACTTGAGTTTTTGTTAAAAAGAACAAGAATC
>Ga0228711_1003174_pt1 | contig 25509 bp, 17 predicted proteins | sample MedpolnodulmetaG_2_FD_177996 | JGI IMG/M metagenome (GOLD analysis project Ga0228711, IMG submission 177996) | Root nodule microbial communities from Medicago polymorpha collected in Santa Monica, California, United States - brown nodules | ecosystem: Host-associated > Plants > Roots > Nodule... | reverse complement strand
TTTTTTTTTTTTTTTTTGACAAGCTCTAGAAATTAAGTTGATAAACTCAATAAGTTTCATTTTTCTCCGCAAGCGTAAAAGGAGGCCGTCCATCTTGCGTGGGACCTATAGAAATGAACGGTGGTTTCGAATCGGAGCGTCTAAATTAGAGGACCCCACTCCCAGACTGTTTTAGCAGACCTTTTCTCTTTGAAATTGATTTTGATTTCGTTGCCGTTTTCTCCTTTTTGTCCTTTTTTTTTACGGTCATCACCGTTCACCATTATCTTTTTTTTTTTTAACAGAAACAATAATCATAAATCCTATATAAATATAAATATATATAATATTCCGTGAAATTGATTCTCGATTCGATCATTCTTCTTTTTCTTTTCTCTATTCATATTCGTTCAGTCTCTTTTTCTTCTTCCTAATTCCTAATTCCAATGGAGAACGACACCACCGCCACCAACAACGGCACGGCCAAAGTAGGTTCAGGCGGAGGAGGAGTCAAATCCAACAATCACATCCGCGAAGAAGAAGAAGAAGAACATTCCAATTTGAATAGCATCGAAAACCTACCAGAAAAAATAGAAGAAAACGATGAACACGAAGCGGAACAACAACAAACTGGATCTGAAACCAATACTCAACAACCTTCCAGAACTCCTTTCACTAATCTCAGCCAAGTCGATGCTGACCTCGCCCTCGCTCGAACCCTTCAAGAGCAGGTTCCCTCATTCTATCACTCTTTATTTTATTTTTCGTGTTTATTGAGAAAATTACCATAATCAAGTGAATTACAAGCTTTTAGGATTCACTCAATTTTGAACAACTTTAAAACTAACACCAAATTCTTATCATAAATAATAATTATCTGTACTCTAATTATGCTTTAAATTGCCTAAACCCTATGTTTTCTACCCGTCCTAGCTTTAAGTTATATATCTGTTAAGCAAATACTGAACATGGTGATGTGCTTCCTTTTATTTATTGAATTTGAATTTTATTTATAACACAAAGTAGCACTTCAATTTGAATGCATACTACATAAGTAATGAAAGTTGTTGTATAACGGGATGGTTAACTTATTTTGGTAGCATCCTGGGTGGGTATGTAATTTATATTGAAAAACCAAGAAAACTATATAAGCATGATGCCGAGAATGAAAGTTATGGTTCAAAAATAATCTAAGCTTTCGTTCCATTTTGTAATTGAATAGGAAAGGGCGTACATGATGCTGAGAATGAATAACGATGGAAGCGATTATGGAAGTTGGGAGGGTGGGAGCTATTTGCATGACGATGGAGATGATTTTGATGATCTACATGACGACACTGATGTAGATGATGAGGATGATGATGAAGGCGATGACAATGAGGAGGATTATGAAGATGAAGATGAAGACGCATTTGACGTCCATGATCATGCCAGTGTTGGAGACCGTGAGAATAATCCCGTCATTGAATTTGACCCGGAGTTGTTTTCAAGCGATGAAGCCTATGCAAGAGCATTACAGGAGGCTGAAGAGAGGGAAATGGCAGCTAGACTGCTTGCTCTTGCTGGGATACATGATCGTAAGTTTTCTTTGCTGTGAGTGTAAATTCAGTGGAATTTTGTCGTACTTTCTTCAAATTATATAGTTAGAATCTCTAGTTTCGTTTTCAATTACAGAGGACGCCGAGGACATGGAGGAACATGCTGCTAACTCTCAGGTAAATGTCTCTATTTTGGCGTTATTGTGCATTCACGCACACACACTCACGGACTAATCTTTGTACATTTACACTCCCATGCAATTTGTAAAACCAAACATTTGAAAGATGTGAAATCTCAATGTCAATACCATATAATTAGGGGAATATTTATTTTTTATTTTTTGAGTAACAGGGTAATATTTCATGGTTATTAGGAAAATAATAGTTTAAAGTAGATATTTTATTTGGCTGTAGACATAATGTGGTCCTATTAAAATATTATTGTAATATTAACATTCTCTTTGAAACTTTATTAGTATCACTTAGCTTATTTCATTTATAAGATGAAATCTACGTAAGATTTTATCGAAGAGCAATGCTATGCACACACGTTCTGTCAAACACTTTTGAACACTTGCGTAAACATTGGTCCATGTCATCACTTTTTAAAAGCCTTTTACTTTGCTAACCGGCTATGCCTGTCTAGATACACAGCTTTTAGTTTTTATTAAAACTTCTTAAAAAATAGATTAGTCGCAGATCTAAACTGTTCTTTTTCTGAAGCAAACTTCATTGAAGCAAATAAAAAGATCTCCTTCGCTGTTAAATCTCCTACTCAAACACAACTACCGCATGAACAAACCAAGCACAAAATGCTGGTTCTTTATTACATATTAAAAATAAATTATTTCATCTTAAGTATTAAAAACTAGTTCTTTGATTTTCTTAAAAAAATGGTTATTTGACTTTCTCTTTATTTCTGCAACAAAGACACACCTACCTGACTAAATGCACTCAAATCTCAATTTCTCTCCGTGTGTTCTGTGCTTCAACACCCTAATGAATTTTAGAAGATTTGTGATCTACAATCTATGATCAGTGCAATGGACCGAACCTCCTCTTCTTTGCTTTCCAATATTTAGGCAAGCTTGAAGGTGGTGGCGGTTGCCGCCATGCCTGTAAACAATGATTCGGTCATTTGGGGCGTTGAGAGAACGCTCAGTGAAGACAAAGTTGATTAGAAGATTTTCATTTATTTTTTTAATAAAAAGACAGCCGGTTGCCAGTTACAATATGTTTTAATAAAGACGACGTGGACCAAATGTTTAAGCAAGTGTTCAATAGCGTTTGACAGAACGTGTGGGCCTAGCATTACTCTTTTATCGAATGATTCCCGTGTTGTATTTGAGGATGTTTTATTAGGCATCTTTATTGCAAATACCGTGATTTGAAAAATCTATTGGTTTATTCTACGTGATTCTAGTGTATTTCGTTTTTATTGTTCCCCTTATGAAGGTCAAGAAGATATTTAATGTTCGTGCAAAAGTTATGCATTGCTGAGCATGAGTCACTAGGGTTGCACAAGCATGTGTTCTTTCATAGTGATCCATCCTGGATAACAGCACAAAGTAGACGTCCTCAAAATTATTATAGCAGGATAGCAGACAGTGGGATAATCACTATACTGAAGACTAGATATGAGTTAAATAATTTCTATGTACATATTTAAATGCTAAAATAATAATTACACACATAAATACATTTCCTAATTAAATATAAGAAACATAGTCCTAACCTTAACACAAACATCAATAACAACTGTCAAGGAATCAATTACGTTTAAGCCTCTGAGTGGATGATGTCATAGCTGGAGCCTGCAGAGGATGTGAGGGGAGGCTGACTAATGAAGTAAAAAAGAAAAACAGTCAGATCAAAATGCCAAGAGAATAGAGGCTTGCCAGGTTGAAAAAAAAAATGAGGACTCAGACCCAAAAAAACAAAAAGAAACTAGAAGGGTGGAGATAGAGAGCTGCGTAGACCCTTTTCCCACTAAGACGACTTTCATGGAAATTGAAAAAGGAGTAAGGAAGGGACACGTGAACAATCAACATACCAGAGTAGTGGTGTTGTGTGAGTAAAGCTTTGAGCAATGTTTCCAACCTTATAGCAGATGTAGGATAGGCTCTAGTAACATACATGTGTGGGTAGCCCAATAGCAGATATATGATTCACTTAAGTACTATATCAGAATTTAGGCCTAATGCAACCCGAAAAACAAGCTCGGGTGGTGAGGATTTATGTATGTATTATAGAGTATTTTGGTCATATACCTTGTTGATGTCGACCCTGACCAAAAAAAAATCACAACATAGCACAAAAAATAGATGATTGAGAATGTATAAGATTATGTGTGAAGTTGTGCGAGACTGTAAATAATTGTATCTCGTAGTGGGTGCCACCCATGCTGCAACAGCAGCACTAATAATGTGTGCTGTTGATTAATCTGGTTCCCTACAGACACGTGTCAAGCACCTGAAGATAAAATATTACTATGACCTCAATTTGATGTTTTAAAACAGATTATTACAAAATATTGTAAATTGAAGTTTGAGCCCGTATTAATAATAATAATAAAATCTTTGGACCAACAAATTATCTTAATTTCTTCCATTTTAAGTCAAAATTTCTCTTGCAGATTCTCTTCATAATTTTTATGGTAATATTTTTTTCTAATAACATAATCATCTATCTGGATTGATATACTCTTCGCTTGGATTGTAGAATTGACTCATGCTACGCATTTACTACTCTTAAGTTAACTCAATTCTATGAGTACTTATTGTGACCTAATTCTGCAGGATGCTTGGGAGGATGTTGATCCAGATGAACTTTCGTATGAGGTAAATTTGAACAATATCAAAGTTTGTGTTGTGTGTCCTACTCTCTGTCGGTTTCTGTCTCATGTTTTAAAAACATGTTTTTTAATTATTTTAGGAACTACTGGCACTGGGTGAGGTAGTTGGAACTGAGAGCAGAGGTCTTTCGACTGATACTATTGCCTGTTTACCTTCAGTCAACTATAAGACGGGGAGTGATCAACTTGGGAGCAATGATTCGTATGTGAAAACTGCTCCTTCTATATTCAACTGTGATCACAACAATATACACTGTGGTGCCTGATTTTTGTGTCCATGTTAGGTGTGTCATTTGCCGGGTAGACTATGAGGATGATGAGTCCTTGACAGTTCTTTCATGCAAGCATCTGTACCATCCTGAGTGCATTAACAACTGGTTGAAAATAAACAAGGTATGTTCATTCATGACAATGTGTTCCTATGCCCCTCCCAATCATTTGCATTTAGCTGTATTCATGTGTCTTAGTGCAAGTTCCTAGTGTAAGTTTTGAGTCGGTCTGTTGGGTCCTTTCTAAACGTGCTTATCTGCATCTGGTTGAATAATGCTTCTATGCCTTAATCAGTTAAATGATGCATAAATGTTCTTTTTCGTTGTTAGTGTTGTTCTGCTAGTAAAGTTCTTAAAATGCTTTGAGTAGAACTTGGATTGCACTGTATATCATTTTCTGTCCTACTTAATACCTTTCGCTTTCATTCTAAATTCGTGCTACATAGATATAATTTGGAACATATCGTAGTATCAATCTGATGCTCCTCAAGGCTTTAGTTTGCTAGATAATGCATCAAGTTCAAGAATTTTTGTAGGTGTTGTTTTCCAGTTCCTAATACCATTTTAAAAAAATGGAAAGTGCTACTAGTTGTTAGTTACTATTATTTTATTAGTGGGGGGAGTTGCACCCATGAAATCCTTATCACGCAAACCTTTATCACTTCTCAGTTCCTAACACTTTTGATTTAGTCTGTTTTGTAGACCCTTTCTGCCCAAACAATATCATCTTGCTATTCATTTAATTTGCATAGTTTTGCATATTATGTTAGATTCTTTAGACCCAATGTTAAATATCTTCACTATTTGCTAGTCTTGATTTTTCTATTCATTATTTCTTTTACAATATCGTAACATACACTAACAGTTCTCTCGGAACCCATTGGCATGTTTCAAATCTCCTTATTTTCTAAACTTTTAAAGCTGTGCATTTGATATTCTTTGAGATATTTAAGAAATTAGTGTGGATTTTGAAACATTTCACTATGTATGGTAGATATTGATTTCATCCATTACATATTATTTATGCGCTGAGCACTTAAGGGCTAGATGGTACTGCATGCTTCACTAAAATGATTAATTCATTAACCGCAGAGTAGCTTTAACTTTGGAGGGAACTTTAGCCTTGATCAAAAGTTGATTATTAAGGACATGACATAAGAAATTGAATAAAAAAGTTTACAAGTGAAAGATCTTGAAGGATCACTAGTCCAGAAAATGGGCATTAGAATAATTGAACAATGACAGAATTCAAGGATGCCATTTATAAAAAATGAAGGTTATTTGGCTGTTAAGAAACCAACTTAACCAACAGAAAATTATAAGGGGTCAGTAAGGTTTTATCACTTAGCTGCCTCCTTTGTAGAATCCCTTTTGGCCTTAAATGCAAATAAAATTATAGGCCCAGGTTACCCCATCTCAACCAACAGAAAACACAAGTCAGGTGGTTGTTGGAGAATCTGAAGCATCGATGATTGTACCACATCGTTCAGAACATGTTTTTAATACTCTGCCATTCTATTGAACTTCTCTTTTTACTTGCTATATATTATGATATAAATCTATGGTTCCCTACTAGTTTAGAGTGTCTCATTTACAAAATCTAATAGTAACATGCATCCAAAATTCGTAAATTATTCTGTCCTGAATAGATTGTTTTGAGTTATTTGCACTGGAAAGTTGTGATATAACACTTGGTTCTTTGTCTGCAGGTTTGCCCTGTTTGCAGTACAGAGGTATCTGCTTCTGGGAGCAACTTGTAGGGAGAATGAACAATTATTCGTTCCAAATTGAAGAAAATTTGTACAAGTTGAGAGCGCTGTTGTTCCTTATTATAATAGCATTACCAATATTGGGGAGATAGTCTCTGCTTTGTTGTATATCTAGATCCTTCGTTTTAATTGCAACATGTAACTTTGGGAATCAGTTCTCTTGATTGTCTTATTTGAATGGAATGACTGGCATTATAGTGGTCAGGTATGGCGGGAGGAATCAGACTATTTATTATGGTTCAGAATAATCATAACTATCATCGTCTCCATTTTCTTTTAAAAGAAGTATACCTTTATTTCATTTATGGAAATGAATATTGGGAATGTGACATGGGTACGAATTTAAAAATGAAATTATGGACATTAAGAAGAAACAAAGAGTCATTAAAAAAAAAAAAAGATTTAGGCTGCCCTTTTCGTCATTTGATCGTCTTGGATTTATTCTTGATCGTGGAAGACTCCTTTGGAGAAGCTAAATGAGGTTGGTGACATTCTCTTATTGAGAGTTACAAAGGGGATCACACATTCTCATAATATGCACGAGTTAATATGCTTGTGTTATGAAGGAGTTTCATGAATCAACACAAGAAGAGTGCTAGGAACACTATAACAACACAAGAGTGAAATCGATGTGTTATAGTTTAGCGAGAGAGTTCTTAAATGGTAGAACCTGTATGGATTTCATTCAATAAATGAGTGAATGTTATAAGGAGAGTTTTTAACACTTCTCATTAATACAATGTCTGATGTTCGACCCATTAGGAGGATGAGAATGTAGGAACTTGTTGCAACACATATTTAAAAGTCAAATTGAAATTGAGAAACAATAGTCTTCAAAAAAAATATGACCTAGTTATATTAGGAACCAACAAAAATTTACAATATTCAACAAAAAAAAAACTAAAATTGTAACTCTTTCTATTTCAAACAACGTTGCCAGCCAAAATAACTAGACTATTTAAGTCATAAACCGAACTCTTTGCATTTAACTCACTGGTCAGGAAAAAAAAACTCATTAGCAAAAATATAATAATGTAAATATTTAAATAAAGGAAAATGCTAACTGGTGCCCTAAGGATATTAGTTAATAAAATTAATATAGAAATTATGCATTGGAAATTGGTGAAAAGTGAAATGTTTAACTTTATGACATCATTAACCAATGTCCTTATGACACTGGTGGACGTTGGTTAGCAAAACCCTTAAATAAAATATTATTCGTAGTTTACAAAAAATATCACAAGTCAAAGTTTGTTTTAAGCCTCGATATGTGTTGGATCGTCAATGTGCGTAATACAATCAAATTGGATTAGATAATTTGCTTAGAATTATGATTTCTTTGTAAATTGAAGTGTTGCAAATAAATTGTCTACATGTGATCTAAATCAACATAAGGATCTACATACTATATGTTCAATTTAATCACGTCAGTGGGGATCTTACATGCAATCGAAATAGGATGGACTTCTTAATGAAGGCCGTTGTCGTTGTCATCATCATAGATTTATCATAAGGTGGTGTCACTATGTTGTTATTTCACTTGACACTTTTAATAATCTTGAACTACCGAAAGCAAGAGTGAACATGTATACTATGAGACAGTTGTAGATCGAATAAACGTAAAATAAATTTGAGGAAAAAATGTAAAGAAGACGGGATTTTAGCAAATGAATAACTAACTTATTGAATATTCCACCCCACTCCATCCAATTTGAGGGGTAAGTAAAAAGGGAGTAAATGATGGAACATATTTCATTGTGTTCCATTCCATCCTTTTAATGAATATGCAAACAATAAAATCTTAACTTATTCCATCCCATTTCACCACATTCTATCAATCTAAATATAGTCTTGATTAAATAAAGACTTTCAATGATCTTGTCATTTTGCCTAAAAAACGATTTTGTCATTTGTATGGATATATATTTACACCAACACCACCAACAAACCTACAAATTTCATTAGATTTTGCCATTCACATTCACCTCATCCTTTGAACTTAACAAGTACCAAAAACACGCCAATCATCAACTATTTCTTGCATAGAGCGTTGGAAAAATAATTTACAACCTGTTTGGTACATAGTGCATAAATCCCATAACCGGCAAACTCTAAAGTTGAAAAAAAAGTACTTGTATCACGCTGCCTTCAGTTGGGGAGTTGTACAACCCATTGGGTTAGACATAAGTTCACTTTCACCAACAAGATATTTTAATTCCCCCTCCCTCAAGAAAAGAAGAAAGATATTTTAATACTTCAACACCATATATGCGAGAATTAAGGGCTATACATCATCACATGACGAGCCAGCCTAAATGAGAATAAGTTTTTCAAAAAAAAAAGAAGTTATATCTAATTAGATGGTGTGATTTTTAATTATGTAAAAGATAGTTTGCTCGTATTTAATTGAGAGACTGAGGTGATAATGATGTGTAAAAGAGGAGTGTTCGAAACACTTTCTTTTGAACCGTCACTCTAATACCCATATTTTTATTGGATGAAATCATCTATGACATCTATGACATTTTCTTTTTGATTATGTGTAAAGATAGCATAGCCTTCATTTCATGATCGAACCATGTGTGGAGGGTCGAAAAAAAGTTCCCTTATTCAAATGCTAAAGAGATAAAAACATCTCTTAAATTCGAATACTCGTTTCCCCCCTCGAATGACTTAATAATTTTTTGGGATTTACTTTTCCCACCCTATGCCTTTCCTCGCGCGCCCTATTTTTTTTTTCCAATTTTACCCATGGTCTGGATTATGTTTTCCGAAATGGATTGTTAGAATTTTGCAGATTAATCCGGATAATAAAATCCGAAAAGGTCTTTTACCAGAATTTTAAACTTTAAAATTCGTAAAATAAATGCAAATAAACATATAAACCAGAAATAAAAAGACAAAAAGATAAAAACAACTCATTTTATTAATATATGAACAATACATTACAATAATGTTGAAGTTTTTTAAGCTTATTACATAAGAACTAAATCTATTTCTAATCTCCTAAGAGGGTAATTTTAATCTCCTAAGAACCTAACCACTGGTATGTGATAGGACATACCAATAGCTTCCCTGTTGGAGGGCAACCAGGGGAGGAGGGAAGAAGAGGGCGGGAAGAAGAAAACAATGTCCTTGTGGGAGGTAGGGGGTGCTCAAACTTACGCCCAGACAGCCCAAGCCAAGAACCACACTGACCCACATGACCCCCAGATGAACCACACTTCTTTGCAGTGCGGTTCCATCCTCATTGATCGTTCATACAAACCCTGAAAGTTTCAACGAGGCCCTTATCTATGAAATGCCAATGATGGAAACCATGGTTGTAGAAGGAAGAGGAGGAGGAAGAGAGGGTGGGAGAGGATGGTGTGAGAAATGGTGGGGTTTGGAAGGTTAGTTATAGGGAGGGTGGGTCAAAAAACGGTTGAGAGGTCATAAATGCAGTCAAAAAACGTGGTAAAACACGTTTTTTTGACTTGAGCACCGACAAAACATGTGGTGCAAACCACCGGCCATGACACTGATGCAATCCGGAAAATACAATCCGGAATGCACCTGTTTTTTCCGGAATATATATTCCGGATTAACACGATACTGGTGAACGAGAGAAAAGTTGGCACTTCTTGTAGGGTTAAGGAAGTTCCGGAATGTATAATTCGGAAAGCTTCAGCTTTGGATTCTTTTGTGTGGAGCCATTAATGTAGGTTTGGACGGTTACAACCACTAACACCCTTTCATTGACCGTAGTAATGACATATGACTTGTTTTAGGCTATAAACAAGCTTCCATCTTCAACAACTACCTTCATTCTTCACTTCACCTCTTTTCTTCCATTTTCTTCAATTTTTTTTAATTTTTTAGGGGTGTCGGTGGTGTCATGGTCATTGTTGACCGTTCATATGAACCCTGCAATTGCATTGCAGCTTGTGTGGGGTTGATATAGCGGTCAACAAAGACCTTTTACATTAAAGAAAGACACAAAAAAGTGCATAACATATAGTCCGGAATTCGTTTTTTGGATAGCACTAACAATCTGTTTCAGATTATATAATCCGGACCAGAGGTATTTTTAAAAATTTTGCAGGGCACGCGAGAAGGCAGTAGGGTGGAAAAAGTAATAGTCTAATTTTTATACGCAAGCGGGAGCTTTGATCCGAACTTAAAAACTCTATGGAGTGACTTACAATGCCAACTAAATTTTACTTTTTGCACAAAGGTTATACTCTTCATTGCAGAACATAATGTTTTTTTCTTTTTGACAAAATCAACGAATAACATGTTGGAACCTATAAAAAAAATGTTTGGTAGTGAACACAAACTAATCATAAAAATTAATAATACGAATTATTTTTTATTCTTGTAACAAAACCAAAAAATTTGTCTTAATATTTTGCACACAATAACCCAGAATTGCACACAATTTTGTTAACTCCTGCAATTTGTATCGGCATCGGGAATGCACAGTATTTGCACGAGCACGACAGCATAACTCAGAAATTCTTAATATTTGCACCGAGAAAAATGTTAACCTTGTCCGAAGACTATGAAAGTCTCTCTACTCAACAGCCAATCACATCACTCAGCTACATCAATATTACCACGAAATTGCAATATAGTTTTTGCCACGTAAGAAATAGAGAAAGGACATTTTAGTCATCAAGTACAAAATACAGACCCATTATCGTCATCTCAATCTATCTACTTTCGTTCCCAATCTAACACAACCCATTTCACTCTTGTTTCTTCACCAACGACTTTTCTACTACAAACCCCCCACTGAGTCACACTCCGAGAGAAAGACACTCTCTCTCACATTTTCAATCTCTCTTCCGAGCTCAATCTGGCCGTTCATGGCGGCCACCGATGCTCAAACCTCGCTCCGCCACGCCTTCGGTAACGTTCTCGCGTTCTTCATTCTGATCTTGATCGGTGTTCTCGCCTTCTCGATCCGTCTTTTCTCCGTAAGCATTTCTCCATTTCCCATACTTTTCAGATCTGTTTACCTTTTGCGATTGTCTGCTTCTCAATTCAATCGATCAATTCAACCGTTTCGTCATTTATACATCAATGAACAACTCACAGTTTATTTAGTTTTGAAAAGCACGTAAGATTTGAAAATGTTGACTCTAGTGGCGTGAAATGCGATGTATGATAAGATGAACTTCATGATATGCGTTATCATTTCAAATTTACATGCACTTGAAATTAAAATTCTGGTTAATTAGTAGTATTATATTAGATGATAAATTGAAGCGTTACTATTGCTTGAAATTCTAATTTGTATCATTATATATTCGTAGAACTTCTTTTTCTCGGGTTATGATTCCGAAAAGCATGATTGCATCTATGACACTTATGTTTTGAATCATTAGTTTAAAAAATTGGTGACATAGTGTAGATGTTTCTGTGAATTGACTATATGATAATTCAAAATGGTGTGTATTTGTTTCGAATTTAGGCGCTTCCAGCAGTCGATCACATTTTTTATGCATTATATACAGGTTATAAAGTACGAGAGTGTTATTCATGAATTCGATCCTTACTTCAACTACAGAGTCACTCAGGTGAGCATTATTTGAAATGAAACTGTTCTGCACCTGATAATATTACATTTTCTTCAGGACTAAGGTTCACATGATGGTTAATATAGCTGAAAGTTTTTCATCATTCTATGCAATATTTGCTCAATTGTACATTGTTTTTTCTCAATCATACAATAAAGAGTCACTAAAGATGACCGGCATATTTGTTTGTTTCAGTTTTTGACAAAGAATGGGATATATGATTTTTGGAACTGGTTTGATGACCGAACTTGGTAAGTAACCAGTCTCTGCATTGAAAGATGTTTTCTTCTATATATTATACGAGTTCAGTGAATCGGGATGTTGGTAAATGTTTCTGGATGTAATCTATGTTATCTTTCTGTTTCAAGGTATCCTCTTGGTCGTGTAATCGGTGGGACTGTCTATCCAGGTTTGACCTTGACAGCAGGCACCTTGTGGTGGTAGGTGGTATTTGAAAATCACAGTAGTTGTTGACTAAATACTGATATTAAATGTTCATCCTAGCTGTTCTGTTAAAGTTTACTTACAAAAATTTATATTTTTGGACCACTCCCTCTTGGTTTCAGGGTATTGAATTCCTTGAACATACCTCTCTCGGTTGAAACTGTTTGTGTATTTACTGCACCTATATTCTCAGCCTTTGCTTCATGGGCAACTTATCTATTAACAAAGGTTTGTCCATCCCAAAATCACACACAGTTTTTTTTGTTTGTTGCTATTTTATGTGTTTTGTAATTTGATGCAGCTACTTCCTTTTTGTAGGAGGTTAAGGGTGCTGGAGCTGGCTTAACAGCAGCAGTTCTTCTGGCTATGGTGAATTTCTAAAAAATCTATGTGATTCATTCATCCAATTTTCCTACTGATTATAAACATTGCATTGACGGTTGCAATGAACCGTTGATCAGAATTATTGGTTGAACAATTCAGCATTCTTTATTTGAATTTTTAACAAATCAATATTTAGTATAAGTATCTGATTGATGAACAACTATGTATGTTGATGTATAGATTTGTGATGTTTTGGTTGCTGTTTCCTTACTTCCCTCACTTATAATTGGTCCTAAACCTTATGCAGGTCCCGTCATATATATCTCGATCAGTGGCAGGAAGCTATGATAATGAAGCTGTTGCTATATTTGCTTTGATCTTCACTTTCTATCTCTATATTAAGGTGCTTTGTGAAAGCAAACAACTTTATTTCCTAATGAATGCCCTAACATAATGACACTGTTTTCTTGTAAATTTCTAGAAAATTAATAGAACAAAATGTTATGTAGTACGAAAAAATTATTGCAAAGTTGAGCATGAAATGACAGAATGCATAACAGTTTATGGGTGGAACTAATAAAATAGTTATGAAAATAACTGTGCAGTGCACACACCACGTACATTCATCAACAATCAAATTCATTCATGCAACTTTTATGTTATAGTTTTCGTACAAAACAACATTTTCCTTATTACAGAGTGCAGACATAGGATAGTGGGTTATTATCATTGTCCAATAATGTGATTTGAATATTCTGTATGAATGTCTTCTTCTGTATGTCTATGGATAGAAATCACTTAAGCTTTTCTATATTCTCTCTCCACTAAGCTTCTGACTTCATATTTTCATGTCATGTAGACACTAAATACAGGGTCCCTCTTTTATGCGACTTTGAACTCAATAGCATACTTCTACATGGTAAGTTTTTATTCATGACATTGCTTATTTTGTTATGCCGACCTTGCCTCTTCTTATTTATGTTATCTGCTTCTTCTCATGCAGGTTTGCTCATGGGGAGGATACACTTTTATCATTAACCTTATTCCAATGCATGTACTATTGTGCATAGTAACTGGGCGCTATTCTTCTCGACTTTATATTGCATATGCACCTCTTGTAAGTATTTGTTTCAGTAATATGGTTATAAATGTTTTCCCTTATTTAAGTTGAGAGTAGAAATGCATGTTACTTTTACTTGTGCTTGATAAAGTAAACTGTACTTGAGGGAATCTTGGCGAAGTCTAACAGATTAGTAAATTGTTCTAGCGCAAGGTATAAAGCTAATAGGCTGCTGCAGAATTTAGTTGGAAGTCTGCATTTTACTAAATTAGAGAATGGGGTTATTCATTTTTGGTCACATATTGACTGCTTAATCCGACTTTATTGCTTTTTTATATACAATTAGAACCCAGAGTTGTTCTTTGACTGGATATGGATTTTATATTTTAAAATTATCTCTGGTTCATCTTACCTTGTTCCTGGTTCACATTATGATTTTACCATTTCAGGTTGTTTTGGGCACACTGTTGGCTGCATTGGTACCTGTTGTTGGATTTAATGCTGTAATGACGTCCGAGCACTTCGCATCATTTCTGGTGAGTTTCTCCTAGTGTTTGGATGAAGTTGAACTTGCCTCGGCTAAAAAACCATGAGTGTGTTTTATTCTAACATTATTGACAACCACCTTTTTTGTGAATGCTTAAGTACGTGAATATTCTTTGTTTTTTTTTTCTTTCCCTTTTTATATGGAGGGAGAAGATTTTGTGCTAATTTTTCATACTTTGAGAGTTGAAGCAATTCTGTTGCGTCCAAATTCCTAAAATCGACTTATAAACTTGAAAGAGTTGATAGCTTTTTCGACATAACTATGAAAATCACTTATATGACATGGTTAACATTTAAAACTTCTCTTCCAACAACAAATGACTCTCTTGGTCATCCTTCTGAACCTTGAGTGTGTCTTATTCTAACATTATCAACAACTACCTTTTGATGAGAAATAATGCCTCCATTTTGTCAATCTAGCTTGAATCCTATGATTTACATCTCCTAATGCTGAAATGCCAGGTTGACAAAATGGAACACATGACTTAGGTCACACACTTAACTTATACTTCAAATGATTGATAAATACTTCATACTTTAGGTCACACACATAGCTTATACTTCAAATGATTGATAAATACTTCATACTTTAGGTCACACACATAGCTCATACAAATTTCATGCAAGCTTTTAAATCTAATTATCTAATTATTATGTGTGTGATCTAAACTATGAAGTATTTATCAATCATTTGTTTGTTTTTCTCCTTCTCTTGATATCCATCCTATCAATTTCGTTGAAACCTTAGTTCTTTTTCTTAATTATTCTTTTGCAGGTTTTCATTCTCATCCATGTGGTGGCTCTTGTATACTATATCAAAGGAATACTGTCACCAAAAATGTTCAAAGTAGCTGTGACACTAGTTGTGTCTGGTGGCCTGTGGGTGTCCCTTTGATTGGCTTATCAACTATTCAAAACATCACGGTGGGAAATGGAATTAATCCCTGTTATTTTCTTGTTCATTTTGCAGGGCAGTAGGTTTTGCAATGATAGCAGTACTTGTTGCAATGGTAGCTGCAAGTCCAACAATGGGATGGAGTGGAAGAAGTTTGAGTCTATTAGATCCGTCAGTGCAGTGCTTGACCTTTTTATTATTCAAATTTTCAAAAGAAACAATTTATACTAAATTAGTCACACTTTTCACCTAAAATGCCATTTTCTGTTTGAGGTGCTTATTTATCCTTCAAAGTCATAGTAACCACGAAATTACTAAAGATAGTTCAGAGAAGTGTCTTGATAGCTATCTTTCTATATCATTTTGCAAAATATTTTCTGAGTGTGAGTTGGCTCCAATCCTAAATACTTGTTTGTGGTGTTTCAGTACTTATGCAAGCAAGTACATACCAATCATTGCTAGCGTTAGTGAGCATCAGCCTCCTACTTGGCCTTCTTACTTTATGGATATCAATGTCTTGGCATTTTTGGTTCCAGCTGGCATTATTGTGAGTTCTCTTTGTACACAAATCTTTTGTTTGATTTTCTCATGTTATTCTGTTAAGTTCTTAACTAAGTCACATTGGTTCTTACTGCTGCAGGCATGCTTTTCACCTCTATCTGATGCGAGCTCTTTTGTGATACTTTATATTGTTACATCGGTGTATTTTTCTGGTGTCATGGTAAGAAATTATTGGGACTGTAGGTTTTCAACTTATAATATTTTTTAAAATTATTTTATTGAAATACCTAGTCTTATCAAATATCAGGTTCGCCTGATGCTTGTACTTGCTCCAGCGGCTTGCATCTTGTCTGGGATTGCTCTTTCTCAAGCTTTTGATGTTTTCACTAGATCAATAAAGCTTCAGCTACCCAGTCTATCAGTTGATTCTCATAATAATGTAAGCATTTGTTCTTTAATTGTCATTAGATTTGGCATTGTTTTCTTCTAGCCAGTCCATGATAATTTCTTGTTCAAATTGTGCTTTTGATTATCAAGACTGGAGATGCCAGTTCTGAAAGTGTTGTACCGGATGATACTGTGAAGACTGATAAAACCGAGGACACACATAAGGAACGAACCTCAAAGAAAAGCAAGAAGAAGGAAAAGGAACCTGTGGAAAAGCCTCCTAGCAAATTACAAATTAAGAAAAGGCTTTTGGTTTTACCTCTGGAAACATCCATCATTGCTATTGTCTTACTTGTGTTGCTGGGTGCTTTCTATGTGGTAATTTCCAAAACATCCCATCGTTCATTTAAAGTTAATTATGTTTATATGAACCATTATATTTTCAGATTATCTATTATTTTTTTATTTTGTTTTTCACCACTAGGAATTCAATATTTAGATATTCCTTTTTAATTTAACTTTATGCATTTCATCATTATTACTTCGCAATTTACTTTCATTTTAAGATAAACTCCTGGTTGCTTGTTAAAGCTGTACTGGTTAGACGGGATTAGGAATATGTTGTCTTTTATTGATCTTTTGCTATTGTTTTTATGAGAATCTGAACAACTTTCAACAAGGCATCTTCATGCTGCAATGTATGTCAATAAAAAGATCTTTCTTGATGTTTATCGTGACCTCATTATCTTCATCTCTCCTATAGGTTCACAGTGTATGGGCTGCAGCAGAAGCTTATTCAGCCCCTTCTATCGTTCTAACATCACATTCACATGATGGACTTCACGTTTTTGATGATTTTAGAGAGGCTTATGCTTGGTTGAGTCATAACACAGAAGTAGATGATAAAGTAAGTTTCATGACATTTCCATATTTTTTTCCTGAAACATTTGAATTTTCTTCTATACAAACTTTTTAATATGGATTATCAGTGTCTTCTTTCTGAGAAGTTCAACATACCGAATAATGATCTTCTATCTGAAAAAGATTGTGTGAAATAAGCTTTGATGGTTAGCTTTCATGACTTAATATATTCTGTACTAATCTTGAAATTCATGTTTTAAAATTAAACATTTTTTTCTGCAATGCACAAAATTTGATAGTGATAGTGGATGTCACCATTGGTTGAGTTAGTTGCCACTGAGACTACTGATGATGAAATTTCACTATTTTGTATTTTCAGTAGTTTGATATCATGGATTTTGAAATGCAATTGAGACTAGAGATGAGTTACCTGGTGTTTTTTTAATGAACTTGGTACATAATCCAAAGCTTGTAAAAAATGTGGTCCCACAGACTTTTTGATTCCTTTTGAATTTTTTCAGTGGATAGTCGGTGAGTAGAAGTTATTAGTCGCTATATTTGAATCACTAGTACTACATCCTTTGATTCGTCATAATTATGAAAAGATTATAATTTATGAACTCATAGAAAGATACTTCATTTTTTTTTTTGACGCAATAGGAAGATACTTCGTAGGTAGGCATATCAACCCCTAAATATTAATATTTAACATTGTCTAATGTTGAATCCATAAAATTGTTTAACATGGTTTCATAGGTAGGCATCAACCCCTAAATATTAATATTTAACATTGTTCAATGTTGAATCCATGATATATTTGATCACTTATGTTGAGTGGATAGTGTTGTGAAATTATAAATGTTTATGGCTTAAGTTTCTAAATTGTTATCTTCCTAAGATTACTCCCTTACCTTCAATTAAAAGAGACTCAGAATTTTAATTTAAATACTCATAAAATTTCTTGTAGGTGGCATCTTGGTGGGATTACGGATACCAAACAACTGCAATGGCTAACCGAACTGTTATTGTTGACAATAATACCTGGAATAACACACATATTGCTACTGTTGGTACTGCAATGTCTTCTCCAGAAAAGGCTGCTTGGGAAATTTTCAACTCTTTGGATGTCAAATATGTTCTTGTCGTCTTTGGAGGTGAGCTTCTTTTTTCCATCTTCAGATTATCAAAGTTATTCTTTTCTGATTTGTTGCTCTATGCTTATTATTAGGATTGGTGGGGTATCCCAGTGATGATATTAATAAGTTCCTGTGGATGGTTCGTATTGGAGGGGGCGTATTCCCTCACATAAAGGAACCCGATTACTTGGTAAGTCACACACAAAATTTGAGTTGTTTAATCTTGACATTGATATATTATTTACTTTGTAAATCAGACGATACCGTAGCTTCTTTGAATAGTTACTCAGCTTATGATTTGTGTTAACCCCTTTTTTTTTCCAACATCAAAAGAGGGATGGTCAATATCGAATTGATAATATGGCCACACCAACAATGCTTAACTGCCTCATGTATAAACTTTCATATTACAGGTCAGTTTCATTGTCAAATTGGCTTTGAATTTTTTTTTTGTTTTCAACTTTTAGGCTGTTTAACATTGCTTTGCTACAGGTTTGTGGAGACAGACGGTAAAGCTTTTGACAGAGTGAGGCGGACGGAGATTGGGAAGAAATATTTCAAACTTACGCATTTTGAAGAGGTCAGATTATTTTCTGTTAGTCTCCTCTGTGCACTTGGGGAGGGAGGATGATGTTAAATGAATCTGTTTGGAATTTTGTTTGGCTGTGTATTTCATATATGATGATACTGAAATTAAACTTTGGTGTGTGGCAAGATGAAATCACATACTGAACCAATCATGGTATTTGTTCTAAAATATCATATCTGATATGTTACCGTGTGTTTTTCCAATCTAACATATTTATTTAATGTTTTGCTTTTACAAAGTTTTCCTTTTGACATCTTGAAGAGTCTATTATAGATTCCATATATAATCCTAGAATTTTGTTGCCATTCCCTGTTATTTGCCAATATTTTGGTTGACATTTATTGGATTAGTGAAAAAGTTAAATAAATAGATAAGAAATCATTAGCAGCAATCACTCTTTTGAATATTCTTTTCGTTATCCGCTTTGGTTTTCTGATGTAAGTCATGGTTTTTAATGCATTCAGGTGTTCACAACTCACCATTGGATGGTGCGGATATACAAGTTGAAACCTCCAAAGAACAGGATTCGGGGAAAGACTAAGAAAACAAAATCTGTAAGTATATAATTCTTTTCATTGCCATAGATCCGTTGTTAATATTTGATTGGAAATAACTTAAGCTAGCCATAACTGGTCTCTTGTCTTATGTTTGGCAGAAAGCAAGCTCAAAAACTGTCTCGAAAAAGCAAGGAATAAAAAGGAACCCTTTTTAGTTTAGTTTTCCGCTGCTTTATTAGTTGGTAAGCATATTTATTAGCACGCACTTCATTGTACACATGTATACAACTAATAGAAAGGTCATGGAGAGATTTTGCCGGCATTGTTAGTTACTCTCGAGTATCAAATGATTAAACAATTTTTGGAATTACATGCTTTCTGACTGAATGGTGAAGATCTCATTTTTAGGATTAAAATGCCCTTGAGCAAACTGATTTCTTTTATAAATTTATCGACATCTACACTCGGTATTTATCTATTATAGGATTGAAAATAAGAAAGTAGTGAATTAGTTTTAACAACCATGATGAAACGGATTATTAAATCTTATTGCTTGCTCAGTTTAAGAGCAATTGTATCACTTTTCTCTATCTTTTCAATATGACTCCCTGCAAGATTTTCTCTCAATCTTCAAATTCTCAACTTCCCTTTCCCCTGTCTTTACATCTAATTTTCAATATGTATTAGAGTGATACCCACCTCGCGGTACCAAAACAGAGTCACCTTTTACTGCCAATGCAAAACTGCCTTTCATTGTTGCAATTTTTTTTCCACGATCTTTGTAATCCACCATGCTTCCAAGTGATCTACTCCTTACTCTTATGGAGAGAAGAAATCTGTACCAGTACCACCGGCTCATACATCCACTCAAGAGAAAGCAAGAATAATTGTATATATTATTCATTCTTTTCAATATAATTTTTTGAGATTCTCTCTCGATCTTAAGCTCCCAAGGTTCTCATTTCTCTTCATCTCCACATCCTTTGATTTTCCAAAGTGCCCAACTGTCATGTTTAAGTTGTTGCTGCGCAATAATTTTATTTCGTACACTGTATTTGTTACAAGGCTTTGCTCATTATACCCTTGAGCTCAACATATCCATATAGAAGCATTCCTGAAGCAAGTAAGAATGTCCATATTATACCCTCAATAACTTAATAGGTATAATATGGATATGCTTCCAACAAACATGAAAATCCAACAAACAAGAGAAGGAGACCAAATTATAATATGGATATGGAAAAACTGAATAGGTATAACATGGATATTCTCAATAACTGTCCAACTAATAGACTTCTTTAGTTGAAAGACGTCATTGTGTATTTCAAGGAAGAAATTAATCGTTGATCAAAATATCATCGATTTTGGGTCGTTGGATGCTTGAGGGTGACATTACTTTGCCATTCCCTTCCAACTTCTTTTGTGGTTGCTTTGTTGTTTCTTTATTTTTTAAGAGTTTCTTCCTTCCTTGTTCGCTCTGCATTTCTTCTCATATCGATTTCTTATGAGTGTTTGTTTTTCCTCCTCTTGTTGATTGTTGCGTCCATTTCTTTGTTTTTTAAGGAACAAATTTTTCTAGCTTTTGTACCTTTATGTCTTCTAGTAGTGAGGGAACTCGGAATGGAACAGGGTAACTTTAGACACCTTTTGAATCGTGAGCAAAATGAGGCGGAGGTGGGTCAATGACTTGTGCAGAGGAGTGAATCGTTGGCTCATGCTTCCATTCGTGATTTCAAGTATTCCAAGGGAAAGGAGAAGAAAGTGGTTGCGGCAGAACCTTAGGGCTCAAACAAGGTTATAAAATGACTTAGTAGCAAGTGGTTGACGACATCTTCAACAAACTTAGCATCAAATCGGATTTTAGTGTTATTTTAAATGCTTAAAGTTTCTCTTCGTCTTTTTTGAAACTTATAAGCTTCACTAGAGAAACTTATAAGACGAAGAAAATCTTGTTAGTAAGAGCATCATTATTATATGCTAGTTCCCATATATATATGATCATATGCCTTATTGTATTGCAATTGATGCTACGAGTTAACTATCTTTTTGTCAACAACAAAAAATCATTGAACACTAATAATTATTTTAATTATATTTCCCTTTGTCTTAAAATAATAGCTGTTTGTACTCGATTTAAAAAAAATGATTAATTGTGTTGATTTCAATGGTAAAGTTAATATTATTTACTAAAATATCTTTATTAATTGTAGTTAATGGAGTAGTTAAGTTAGATGAAATTCAATAAATAAGTGTATAATAGTGGGAAAAAAAAATGTTGCATTGATATTTTAAAATGACAATTATTTTGAGAAAAAAAAATGCTAAAGAGACAATTAATTCTAAGACCGAGTGAGTATATTTTAAAATATGGGGACTTCTATTGTTAAAAAAATGATTTGGGATAGTTTGACTTTGCAAAAATGTTTTAAACTAATAGTGCATCAAAATTAATTTCTATTACTGTATTTAACTTGCGAAAAATAAATAATTTAATTAGATTTACATGGCCAAGCTCAAATCATTTGCAGAAGAAACAAAATTACAGTGCAGCACCAATAATTCATTTTGAAATTAGAGAAGAAATTGGCATCCAAATCGGCGAGGTTAAAATTTGCATTTTCACATAACTGAAAACATTAACAAGCCAACAAATTAGCAAGCAAAGAATCACACACCTGTACAAAGATCGTTTTAACCTTCATTGAAGATAAAGCACCACCATATATTTAGTTTCCGGAAGGAAAAAAACACTATATATTTCCTATTGTTAACCAAACCACTGATTAAGAGCATCATGCTTTACTAGTGGAAATTTGAGAACAGAAAAAATGAAGCCACTAAATTTATATATGACGTGGCAAGGCGTGAAAATATCAAAGGGGTTAGCTATCAATTTGTTAGACTTTTGTAGGCAAATTGTAATTCTTCTTAAGGAACTTGGCTGCTGCTTCATCATTCCTGTAACATAAAACTCGCAGAAGTGTGTCTGGTTCTCTTGGGTTCCATTTCTCTGCTTTCGGAGGCAACAGAAGCCGCGATTTAGCTGAAGAACCATACATTTCCTTAGTAAGTTGACTAAATTGCTGAATTATTTGTTGTGTATCTGTTTGAAACAAGGGAAGTACATCTCGAACGGTTGCAGACTGCTTTTTAATTAACTCGGCTGGCAATCCATCTCCATTTGACCAGAACAAGTCACTCAGAAGCTTGAAATCTTCCTCTAATACAAAAGAATCTTGCAAAGAAAAAGCACGAGATGAACCTCCCGCCAGCAAAACCAACAGGAACCCATCAAAAGAAGCCCGCATTACTTCAATAATTACCCGTGTTCTAACTTTATCATGCACCGTTGATGATATGATCTCTAAATAATGCTCAAGTTCATGAAGGAAAGGCTCAATCCTTGCGGATGAAACTTCTCCAACATAGAGGCCGTCCCAAAGAACGTGACATAGATCTTGGAAAACTGCTTTGTACGCTATACACTCACATAGTTGACGGATACCTTCCACCGCAGCAGCTGTGGAAAACTTGAAGCTCACCCCATTTGTTATATCATTCTCACCAGTGGAATTAGAATTGCTAAGATTAGCAACTATCCTCTTTTCCAAAACTCCTAATTCCATGCGAATACGCTGCATAGTATTGATGCGAACACACAGGTGGGGTACATCGAATGAGCTATCTCCGTTTGTGGTACTAACAAGGGCTTTCCTCCTCTGAGTCATTTGCGGCTTTTCCTTTTTCCGGAATACACCGTGATATTTTCCTTTTGTTGAACACCTAGTCAGTGCAGGCATAGTCGGGATGAATGTATTACGGTTCCCTGTACAGATCATAAGAAGGGAAAAACCTAGTCATAAAGGGATTGAATAACTTATTTTTTAATCAAATGCTAACTGATGCAGTGAATATATACCGCAGCCAGATTTTGCCTTCAAAATATATTGTTGGATGGATTTGTCAAGACCCGATATCAATTCAGGAAGTAAAACTGCATGCATGGATATGGGCAACAAGAAAAAAGCTTCCAAAGTGTCATCTATGAAACGTAGAACTTGAACTGCAGAAGGAGCAAAGCCCTCTTTGTTTGGCTGTGGATTCCATGCCTGTAGGAAAGGATGGTGAAGTTAAAAAATATACTAAAACTTATAAACTTGCCAACAACCATGTTTATGTGCAGTGCAGGTAATAACAAAGTAATGATAGTATTTGACAATATCTTAAATCACCGGGAAGGCAAAAAAACTAAAAAACAAAGGATTTGTTTAAATTTTAAAAAATAAATAATATAAAGTGATAGGATTATGATCAACAAGATTTGACATACCTCTTGTTGCAGAATACTTTCAACCAATTCCGCCAGTCTATCCACTCTGATGCTTATCCATGACTTAACAAGATTAGCAATTATAGCTTCAGCTTCGTAAGGATGGATCTCCATTATAATAGATTTTCCACCATCTTCACTGTCAGCAGAATCTTCCACTGCTATCTGCACCAGCTCTTTCTCCAGCTTGTCCGCAGCCATCAGCACTTCTATAGCATCAGGTGTCAACTCATTGATGCCTTTAACATATTTCTTCAACTCATTTCCATAACACACGTGAAGGGTAGCAACTGCAACACCGGCAGCTAGAGGATGCCATCTCTTTAGTTTGGGACTAAATATGGCTTTCTCCTTGAAAGCCAGTTCAGTAATGTCTCGTGCGAGGACAGAAAGAATGGGAAAAGCTTTATTCTGTTTTCTAGATATATGCTTGCTAGGGTCCATTTTCTCCAATTTCTGCCTTAAAAGAGATTAAAGAGTTAAGCCATATGAATGGCACCAAAAATAGGTAATTAGCAGCATAATAGAGCAAAACAACTAATTTATTACTATTTCAGTCAGCGGCAATAAAAGTATACCATATATAAATGTCAATTGTAAAATATAATCATATATCTGTACTATCTGAAAGGAAGCTTGAGTGATAGAACTTGCCTGAATGAAAACAGACCGCAGTGATGATCTAATATAATTTTCAACTCTGGTGTAGGCTACATCGGCTTTGTTCTTCCGATTATACTCATGAGATATATCTTCTGCCAGTATTTTTACTGATAGTGCAGCAAGAGATACAACGCTCTCCATTGATTCAATATTACCGTCATGGAAAGTATCATGGTAGGCAAGGAGCCTTTTCTCTGCCCAACCCAACATCAGACTCAACGTGGAGCTCAAAGCTTTTGAGTAAATAGGATCTTTCATGGCCTCGGTACCTTTCTCAATTTCCTCCAGTAGATTACAGGATGCAAAAAGCAGATCATTTTCAACTTCACGAGTGACGACATATCTACGAAATAAGACCCATGTAAAACAAATATTATGCAGTGTTTCATTGATTCCTAGCATAAGCCAGGTCTTCTTAATGAGCTCTAAGACTTCATCAACCTCTTCAATCACACATGTTTCAACATGAGTATCAAAACAAGCTTCTAAAAGAGTTTGGTAGATCCAAAGGTTCATTGGAAACCCGTCAGCCCAATGACATGTCTCGGGAACTGACCCGTCAAATGATCTGCAAGAAAGAGAGATAACAACACTCCGGAGGGTTTGCATTGATTCACTGCTATTTGCAATATCCATAGGTTTCTCAAGGGCTCCAGAGAGTATGCGCCGGAGTTTTTGTGCGGCAGGGTCTGCCTTATTTAATGGAATGTGCGGATGTAAGAGGAGCCCTGCTTCAAGAACCTTCAAATTTCTTCTCAACCAAGCCTCATACTCTTGTTGACTGGAAAAATCTGAAGTCTTGAACAGTGGTATAAGCTCTAACGGAAGAACCACCAACTCCATGCGTCTTCCGAGCTATTTTAATTTCATGAACAAAAACCTAGTAAGCTATCATTAGTGATTAATCACATGTAAGGAGAAAAAAAAACAAACGGGTCGAAATCTTAGTCCACATTTTTTTAACCCTAATCATAAAAGGATGAAATGAAGTGTACACTTTTCAAGCAAATATATCCAACTTAATTAATAATCCACAAACAAGCAATAAAAGAAGGTGATATACAAAGTGTCTATACTAAGCAATATTAACTTAACTCACTAACTAGCAAAACTAACACTTGCCTAGTTACATTGTAGTCTTATAATCAATCAGGTTTAGCACTAGTTCTCTGCTAAATGGCCAAAGTTAGTAATTAGTTGTTCAGTTAGTATTTTTTTCATTCGTCTGAGTTGAACCTAAGAGGACCTTCAACGCCTTAAAACCTTAACTCAAACACGTTGAGCTACTTAACCGGGGGGGGGG
>Ga0228711_1003172_pt1 | contig 25513 bp, 9 predicted proteins | sample MedpolnodulmetaG_2_FD_177996 | JGI IMG/M metagenome (GOLD analysis project Ga0228711, IMG submission 177996) | Root nodule microbial communities from Medicago polymorpha collected in Santa Monica, California, United States - brown nodules | ecosystem: Host-associated > Plants > Roots > Nodule... | reverse complement strand
GTTTCTTTGTCCCAAATCGTACTATTCAGTGGTAAAAGAGTAATTTAATAAATAACTCTAAATTTATTCTAAAAAAAGAAATAACTCTTTTTTTTTTTTAAAAAACAAATTTTATTAAACAATCAGATCTCTGCTCAAGACGAACATAGACCGGTGGAACAGAGAATACAAACAAAAGGCGTTGTATATAGGCGGAACACCAAAAAATAAACACCCTAAAAAACACCCCTGAAGACAACACCCATAAAAAATAAAAAATAAACTCTAAATAGAAGCAACTTAGACAATTGATAACATGAGCAAAGTTAACCTACAGATCAATTTCTTAATATCTTATGTAAGAGATTAAAATAATATTGTATGTTGTACCAAAAAAATTGTATATGAACCTGAGGTTTTCCTTTGACACGATTGGCAACATTAGAAAGTCCTTGTAACCATTCTTCTGGGTTAAAATATTGGTCACCAAAGAATCCATTCCCATGATTATTGTCACAACACCATTTAGGATCACTAACATTATTATCAGCCAAAACCATCATACCTTGTTTCCCAAACTCATCAATCACAAAATCAAAGGCTTCCACAACAGTTATATTCTCCAAAGAAGGGTTAAAATTTCCAATTCCTAACCTAGAACCTGGGAGATTCAATTTGTCCAAATTTTCTCCAACTTTATAATTTGAGTAACGTGTGAACATATGTGTTGCCCATGTGTATCTTACACAATTAAACCCTAATCCCTTCAATTGAGCTATAACATCTTTTAAGGGTATTGTGTCAAGACCTTCAGCTACCATTGCATTCATGTGACTTGACCAATTGACACAATGTAGCTTCACCCTTTTTCCTGATTCATCTACTATCCATCTCTTGTTGGTTGAGAGAGGAAAAGAATTTGAATTTGATGCAAACTTTGAAATTGCCAAAAGTAAAATCAAGATGAAATATTTTTCTCTCATCCTTAAATTTTAAAAATAAGGATGTAAGAAACTAGAAATTAATATATGTTTTTGGGTTTTGTTTTAAATGATTTTCCTCACACTTCATATTTTGTACTTATATATAGGATTTTTTTTAGTCACGGTGTTATCATGATTATGAGCTAGATAAAAAAATTGACTCTTTATTCTCTTCTAATTTTAGTATGAATATGTCTTAATGCAACTAGTGCCAGTTTCATTTTCCTTAAATGAACTATGTTGGGTTGTTACACTTTTTTTGTTGAGATATTGTGTTGTTACACTTGTTTTGATAACATATTTGTATTTAGAAATACCCAATTGTATTGCTATTCTTATTATTAATGAAATGTTGTAAGCATCTTTTACTATAAAAAAATAAATTTGTATTTAGCAATATAAATTGGTTTGTAGTACTTTATGCATAAAAAAAAAAGTGTCCATTGGAAGAGCGATAATTTAGCGATTTCATCTCAATCCCAATAAAGCACGCGTAGGGCGTTCCTAGTGAAAGAAACATAGAATCTACAAGATCCATATAATTTTAAAGCATTGCTATACATCCCAAAGGATTTTATAACGAGAGAGTCCCGAATTGCAGTCCAACCAATTAAAGTATTTGCTGGCCGGAAAACATGGGTAGTCAGGTTCTTATATTTTTTTTTTATCAAGCAGTAAAATAAAAATGAAATCTAATGGCCATTAATTTGCCAACAAATTCGGAAACTGTTCAGGAAGTCACTTTTCGCTGGATCTATCATTTCTGATAATTTTATGTGTGGCTTTTAATATAGTTATGGTACGACTTATAGTTTAGTTAATATATACGATTGTACAAAAGTTTTACACTACATCCAATACTTGTCGACCGTATTTATATCAATTAACGAGGTATGACGGATCATGCAGTTTTAAACCCTTAAATGATATGCTAAGACCATCCACAACAGATCACCTCAAATTGGGTGCTTAAATGGGTCATTTGTGTCTACATCATTAATTTTGCAGTAATACTTCATCCGATCACTATTATAAGCAAAAATCACTTTTTTAAATTCATTCAATAAATGATGTATTATTTAGTCAATAATATAGACCAAATACATCATTAATTGAATGAACTTAAAAGTTGATTTTTGTTTATAATAGTGACCGGATGGAGTACTTAATAAGCACCAATTTTCTCCAAACTCAACACCTCAAAAGAAATTATTAAATAGGTCCCACGAATAATTATATATCATTACATTTCAACAAAATGTATTTAATTTATTAAGATTAATTAAATAGGACCAACAAAAAATAGAGATAGGGTGCTTCCATAGCCACCCTTCTTCATAGACACCCGTATATTTTACTTCACAATGGGGATGCCTATTTAATGTGGTGCTAAATAGGTTAAGTACCCACCATTGTGGATGGTCTAACACATCATTTATAAGACTTTTGTGGGGTGGCAATGTATATAAATTAAACTTTGAAAGTTGTTATTTTTAGGTTTTTAAAAGTTTTTTTTAATAAATTCAGAACAAATTGATTTGATTGTGCAAAATATATGTATGCACCGACAATATGTAACAATTAAAATACAATTTAAATATAAAATAAATTCTTAAATCCAATGTAGTTATATAAAGTACGGCAAATGTTTATTCGGAGACAACCTCAAACCGACATACAACTGTTTTCATTACACACGGATTCTCAACACCACTCCCGAATAAAAAGCATATCACAAGCATACTGGTGATAAGATACCACCAGTCAGAGTTTCTCATCTAAACCCACTGAACATACCAAGAGTCACTGCTGCCTCCCCGCATAAACCATATCCTAGCAAAAGATTAGTCTCATAGCAGTTTCAAATGACCTAAGCTTATGGAGATACATTACATTCGGGATCCATTAAAGAACCACATGACCTAATTATAACAAGTTGCAACACACACAACCCTGAAATTATCATTTTCCAGACAAAAAATAAGACTTCTGTTTCATAATAGAGATAAAGTTACTATACAAGAGTAGCAACAATACAATATAAACAATAAGCAAAACAAAGCACATTCAAATATTCAACAATTAAGTCTACAAACATTTTGCTTCAGGCACAGGTATAACAAGAATTTCAAAATACAACACATCAGATACAGTACAACAAATGGTAAACTTGTAGAGAGTTCATTTTCATAAAGTGGCTGATGAAGGCTATGGCCAGAAGAAAAACAACTCCTATGAAAATTGTATAAGATTTTTGAACCACTAGATTCACAATATCCCCACCAAGTCAAGTACTCTTTGGATGTAGTAACAATATGAGGCATACAGCCGAATAATTTGTATATGAGAAAGTCTTTGAAAGCCATAGATTGCGTGAAAACGAAGTGTCTCTAACCGTAAACACCTACGGAAAATGATGACGACATTTGCTATTCTACCTTGATGCTATAAAATAACACAACCACATTTGTGCTGTGCTGCATCGTTCGCAGCTTTCTTGTCTGTACAATAAGGAGAAAAGTCCAACATGTCAATATGTGTCAAATGAACCTCTAAAACTAAATGAAATAGAATTTGGCCAAACAGAACAGCAGTAAATTTAAGAAGCAAGCATTTTCAAAGTGTAAACATGTTCTATAAAGAGTTCCATAGTTGTACACAAGTCAACAAGTCAGTCTATAAATAACTCTAATCACATTTCATCAGAGTATAAACATGTTCAAATAAGTAATATACTGGATATGTCAAGCTGGTGAAATTTAATGGTCGTATGTGTAAAACTTAATTTACTATAACTCTTTTTTGGATAAGCAACTTAAGCACCTAGCACATAAGTGCTTATGTGTAAGCTATTTCAATAACAAAAGATCAAATAAAGCAGACTGTTTACATATAAGCTATAAGCTGTTTTCATAAGCGCTTTTGTACAGGTTATCGAAATAAATTGAAAAAGTTAATGAACATATCATAAGCTGTTTTCATATGCTCTCTGAAACTGTCCCTCAAAAGCTTATGTCAGTATATAAGCTCAACTGTGCCAATCAAGAAAGGTCTATAACTAAATTCTAGAGAGATTAGTAATCTAGAGAGACGAAAAAGTTTACAGTCCTTGCTTCACAGAGGAGACTACTTCACAAATAAGATAGTTCAATTTAGACAAATAATGAATAAAAAAAACAAGGGATGACTTTTCCTTGACAGCTAAGTTAAAGAATGATACTTCATAATGAATATGTCAATCAAGGATAGGTCTTAATATTTAAGAAACACTTCTATAATGAAATTTATGTAAAAGTATAAATTGAAAAAGTTTATGAACATATCATAAGCTATAAGCTGTTTTCATAAGCGCTTTTGTACAGCTTATAGAAATAAATTGAAAAAGTTTATGAACATATCATAAGCTGTTTTCATATGCTCTCTGAAACTGTCCCTCAAAAGCTTATGTCAGTAGATAAGCTCAAATGTGCCAATCAAAAAAGGTGTATAACTAAATTCTAGAGAATAGTAATCTAAAGAGACGAAAAAGTTTACAGTCCTAGCTTCAGAGGAGACTACTTCACAATTAAGATAGTTCAATTTACACAAATAATGGATTAATAAAACAAGGGATGACTTTTCCTTGACAGCTAAGTTATAGGACGATATCTCATAATTAATATGTCAATCAAGGACAGGTCTTAATATTTAAGAAACACCTATAATGATATTCATGTAAAAGTATATTATAGTCAACCTTTGAAAAAGAATAATTTATCATTAAGCTGTGCTGTATTAACAAAAATAATAATAATTAGAACTAGGATTTGGCATTGTTGGAAATAAATATTAGACCTTTGTCTGTAGTAGGTGGTTGCACAACCACGTGCATTGTTGTAACAGTACCAGGGGTATCACATAAAGGGCTTTGGCTCTGGCATTCACCGACTGTTTTGTTGTTCTCCAATATTTTTCCTGCACTGATTAACTTCAAATCTTTTATAGTCCTTGGCACATTCTCCTTATCTTCAAAACACAACACAAAACTAACAGTTACAAACAAATCTCATATATCAATAAAATAAAAGGCAAGAAATTAACTGAATAATATATCCATAATGTTTTAAAAACCAAACAACGAATCAGCAAGACTTCTGGATTATGGTTCAACTGCCTTAAGCCCCCTTATATCGGGACAAAACCATGGTTGAATTGCTAAAATAACTGAACAGTGAAGGCTGATTAAAGGTTCAACCGGTTGAACCATCAAGCAGGACAGTAAAGGAAATGAATTACAAGAAACGAACTACTAAATGAGGGACACATACCTAGTGTTTTCCACATTTAGTTTAAGGCTCTATTTGAGGCCTTATCACCTTACATACTTTCTTAACTGATGAAATCCTAAACAGCTATTTTATTTATTTATTTTTTATTTCTCTCTATGAAGCAAATGACATTTTATTAATGCAAAAGAATTGAGCAAACAAAAACATTTGCCAACAAATACATTCAACATATCTTCCAGAAGCATATGCAGGATAGCATATCTTTGACACATGAAAATTCTAAACATCACATTAAACGGAAACATATTTCAATTCCTTTTCTTCTCTGATCTCATTACAAGCTTGATATTTTTATATTCTCTGTTATTGGAGCAATAGTTACATCTACGGTCACTTAAAAAGTGATAACTACATACTAAAAGGGGATTATTTCTTCTTCATCCTCAATATATATCTTCTAAAATCACCAATACATCAAACCCAAAAGCCTCAAACGATCATGCACCTGCTATCACCCGGTTTTTGAATCCATCCAATCAAACCACCTGCCCCTCTTAAATTTTTTTATCAGTGGACAGTAAGAATCAAACTTGTTATTGCAGCAGGGGTTTACAACACTCAGACACCCCTGCACACCAACCACTTGCGCTAGACCCTGATGGTACTTATATCTATTAATGCATGAACACAATGTTTCTTACAACAACGGGAACAATACGAAAGCATCATCACAAATCTGACATAGATAATTTGGTTATTAAGCTGAAAAACCAAAAAGTGAAAGCATACAGAAGACAAACAGAAAACAACTAACCTTTTGGCCATTGAGCAAGAATACTTTCTTTCAATGTTGCAATACTAGTGGCGGCAGGAAAACTTTTGGGGCCGATATCAGAACCATCCGTCAACCTAAACTTGATCTCAAACTGCTCTTGGTTCCCGGTCATGCTCGGAGATCCAAGAAACTTGTAAAGTTAAATCAAAATCTAATAGCTTAAGTTGTATCTCAAAAACTATGAACAAGTTTTCCTTTGAAATCACTTCAATTGAGTTTAATTAACGAATACGAGGCTATCAAGAATCATCACTCTCTTAGTTTTCTGCAAAAATAATACACAAAACACAAAAATTTGAGTAAGATTTATCTAATATATATGCATCTGTATATCAAACAACATGCAGAATCCAACATATGAAAACAGATAAATCATAAATCATAGATATTTTTCAAGAGGTTTGAAATACACATGTCATAATTCATGAGAATAAAACAATTGAAATCCAACAAGTGCATACAAGAAAACATCATAACATATACAACAACAAAAACATCATAACATAATTCATAATTCAAGACACAATCACCAACAAAAAAGGAAAATCAAATATCTTGTGCACCTGAAACAGATCTAATTTTCAAAAGGGTATGCATAAAATCAATAAAAATCTAAAATTTTCAACTGGGTCAACAAAAAAAAAATCAAGCAAAAAATTGGAAAAAAACCGAACAACCTTTAAGTATTGATTTGTTTTTCTGAGTTGGTTATAGATGTCACTGATCTGAGTGGAAATTTGTTAAAATCACGAGAATTAGGTTGATAAAAACCTAGATTGAAGATGAAGAAGAAGAAGAAGAAGAAAAAGAGAGAAAGTTGATGCTTTTTCTTCTTCTTTTTTATTTTACTATTATCTTTTTTTTTTGTAGGTTTTGGTTGAGTTGTGAAATGCAATTCAATGCAATAATTGATATATATTAAAATGGGAGAAAATCAAGGAAAGAGGGGTGCTTTGGAATTTTCAAAGTCATGGAAATTGTGGTCAATGACTTCATTCTTTGTTTGTTGGCTTCTCTCCCTCCTCCTAATCTCCGAAGGCTGTGGAAATGGAAAAAACTTACCATTTTGTACATTTTTTATTACATAAAATTCAATTATTCTTTTGAGGAATTACATAAAATTCAATTCTGACTCAAATTAATAAAAATGCATAAGTTTTCAATACTTTTTGTCATTTCCTTAGAAAAATGTTTTTCATGTTCCTTATTAACAGATATTTAGCCTTTAGTTTTAGACTATCTAGGACAGTTGGTTAACATTTGGGTTTTTTAGACACACAAATATTGACATGATATCTAAAATGTATATTTTTTTTAAGAAGTCACAAAGAATTACTCCATGAATATAAAAAAGGCATTCTTTCAGCACAAGACGTATTAGAAGAGAATATAAAAAAGTTAATTACAACATAGTCATAAAAAAGGAACTATAATGTCTCCATGAGCTTAACTCAGTTGGCAGAGACATTGCATAATTTATGAGAGGTCGGGGTTCGAACCCCAGACACCCCAGTTCTCCATATTTATTGTGTGACCTTAAGCCACTAGACTATTAGACCAAAAAAAAAAGGAACTATAAAAAACTAATAAGATTAGCAAATGCTTAAACACAACAAGGGACTTAGCCACCAGCTATGGTACTAATAAGCCAGAAATGCAAAATTAGTCTTAGCCTATGAAAAAGAGAGCAACTTAACATTCTCCAAAAGTCGTAGAATTAACCTTTGTTGTTGCTTAAAGATCTTGGTGTTTCCTTCTCTTCCAAATAACTCAAAACAAAAGCCTAATAAAATGTTCAGCATTAGAAAAACCTGTTATATGTCAATCTAATCAATCCCTTAGTGTAACATTGGTTCCACTTGATTCTAGAGATGTATAAATAATTTTGACATTTTGTACTTTTTACAAACATTTTGTATGTTTTCCAACAAAATTAGTCTTACATTTTTTCTTGGAGTAGTAAAAGTCTCTCAAATCAATCCCTTATATATTTTTTCCATATATAAAACAATTATCAAAGATAGAATTTGGAAGAAGATCAATTCATGGAGTAGTAAAAGTCTCTCAAAAGCCAGTTGTGAAATTCTCATCAAATTTGTGCTTCGATCTATCACTACATACTTTACGAGTTTGTTCACTCTCCTTGTTTCTCTTTGTGATGAAATTGAGATAATGATGAATTTCTTTTGGTGGGGTTATTCGGGAGATCAAAGTATAGGTATTAACCGACTTTATTGGGATACATTGTATATGCATAAGAATGATAGAGGTATGAGTTTCAAAAATCTACCTATCTTTAATCTAGCTATGTTAGACAAACAGGGATGGAGACTTGTGTCAAATTCTGATTCGTTAGCAACTAAAATTTACAAGGAAAGATATTATCCTAAATTCAATTTCTTTGTGTGGCGAAGTTGGAAGCAGATGGAGAATATATGATTCTGAGGATATCTGGGTTAGGTATAATAAGTAGATTGCAAATGATGTTACACTTATCCACATGTTGATGCAGATTTTTCTCTAGTTGATCTAAGAGTCTCAGATTACAGATGGGACCTATCGATTTTGAGTTTGATGTTAAAAAAATGGTAAATAGTTTTTCATCTACACATCATAATGTTATAGAGTTTGGAATGATTATTATTCATAATTGTAAAACTATTTTTGAATAATATTATGTCAACTTTAGTGTTGAGTTTGTGATAAGACAAACAAATGAGACAACTCATAAATTATCTAAGACGACCACATCTTCGACTATCTTTCAGATATTGGCAGAAATACCGGATTGTATTGAACACATTTTAAATAACAAAATACAATAATTCTATTAAAAAAAAAAACCTTTTGTCTATGGATTAGCTGTCTTTTCTTCTCTAAAAGTTGGTGGGTAATTAGCTCACGAACTTAATTTTTTTGGGTAACAATCAATATTGTCATATACCATTCACCAACTTTTAAAGAAAAACAATGCTATTGTTTTGTGATAGTAGCACATAAACATATTATATTGTCCTACAACTATTACTATATCACCATGACACCATACTGTAGTTGTAGAAGGCTCAAGTCCATATGTATTCGCCATGGAATTTTTTTGTCAAGTAATAATAAATCAGAGGAGAAACACTTCATGCAAGAATTTAGGAGAAAAACATTATCACAGCATCAGTAATATTTGCAATAAAACTGTTTATTTATCAAGAAAATAACTATGGAATAAAACACAAATCACATCACAATAACTACTAATTAATAGAAGACGGGACAGCATATTTGAATTCTATAGCCAGAATAATTAATTGTAACATTACTTATGTACCAAAAAATTCAACGGAATATTTTGCAAGTAATGACATAGTTGCATGATTCATGTTTGGAACTATGGATTAAATTTTATTTTATGTGAATGTGTACAAAGGTTTAGTCCACTGTGAGGAAAGAAACAACATTAGCAGCCGATACTATTACACTGCAGTGTTCAACTTGATTTCTCAAACCTAAAATAATCATGAAAAAAGCATTAGGGGAAAGTCCTTATCTAAGAGCTGACAATCTTAATTCAGAAAAACCACAACAAGTGGGACCTCAATATAGATTCCTCATATATCATATTGATGTAATCTACTTGTGGTCCATCTCTTATATGCTACCATGTTCTGATGAATGAGGATCTTTTTATTAGTTTTCATTTATGATGTTTTAATTAATTGCTATCTTTTTTAGATTTTGGCTAAAATGAATTTTTGGCCTCTCAAATTTTGAAAATTCCAACTTTAACCCTTAAGCTTAGTCTCTTTTGCAAGACTTTGATCCCCTTAATTTTAACTCGGTCAACAATAATATGGATAAGTTTTTTTTTGAAAAAAATTGCCAATTTGTAGTTGATCAAAAAAATTAATTGAAAAATAAATTAAAAGAAAATGAGGTATCAATTCAACTCCTTCTCAACTATTCTATTCTCTAGCGTCTTCTCTACATCATTCATAATCTTCCCTTTCAATTTCTCCTTCCCCTCAACAATGGCCCTCAAATTTCTAATTGTCATTTACCACATCGTCAAACTACTGAAGATTCAAATTTTCTAATTTCGAACTTGAAGTATCACACAAACTACAAGTGTCATTCTAGCATCACACTCTCCCAAATTGGCAATACAATTTAAACAACCCATAAACTCTTCGAGTACAATGCTCTCTTACAAACCATTCTCCGCGAACTAAAGATTCTTCGGAGTCACATACAACACAAAGCTCCCACGAGCATGGTATTTATCCTCGCACAAAACATCAAACTGCTCAAAGTCATCACTCTTTACTCCAAGAATGACGACTTGGGGGCTACTGTTTTGGACCGTGCAAAAGCCAATGGTCACAATCCAGGGCCAAACAAACAGGCCCAATTGATACACCGCAAGTGTACGCATAAATCGGTTTTAGTATAAAAGGTTGTCGAATCCTCATAGACCAATCACAATTACCGCTATAAGTCGTTTTCTATGTTTATATAAGGCTACTCAAAACAACTGATTTTGCGTGGGAAAATAAAGTAGTGAATTTAATTCAATAATAATAACGAGAGACCAAAACGATGATTTCCGGATACCTATGTTACTCACACAAATTGTGGCATTTATCCATAACTAGGATATCTATTATGTATAAAAATACTAAATTATAGATACCGTCTACTTTCAAATTCAGTAAATCCTTAATTAATTAGAAAAGTTCTTTCACTACTTACTAATTAAAAATCTGAATTTTTCTAAGTTCAAAACCATTTTCACTCTTTCAACACGTATACGGTATTTCGATGTTTTTACTTTCGTAGTAAAACTTTAAATTGAAAAAAGAATTTCCAGAACACTAAATTTATTCTCGTTACAATTGAACAAACATGCAATTCATATGAGTTCCGTCGGTCCTTTCGTTTAGACTCAATTAAACTACTCATACATGGTAAAATAATGTTCTACACATACTTTTGATGAATTCATGCAAAATTAGAACAGCAGCATTACACCACAACAGCAATCACATAATATTAATTAGAGTAGAATGACTCAGCAACAGTAGCAGAATATGAATTATAGTAGACTGGTGCAGCAACTCAGCAGTAGAAACGGAAATAAAAGGGAATAATATAGAACTGAAACTTAAAATTGCATATAAAATATTTCTCCGATATGAAGCTTGGATGATCAAAACTAAGTGTTTCCTAGCTATTTATAGCCTAAATTGTACTTCATAATCGTGCAAAAATCACGTGGAAAGTTGTTAGATTGTGTAGCAATCTGTTGAGCTTTTTCTGGAAAATGCGCGACTGGGTTCATTGACGGGCGTCATGGATGCTAACGGTCTACCTTTAACTCCTTTTTCTTGTTCAAATACTGGATTGAGCGTCAGAGTGTCTGCATGTACGCCACCCTCCGCTGTTCCAAGCTTACTAGAACAACAAGCTCACTGCACTGAACTCAAGACTCAAGAGATATGTGCCCTTAGGGGCTAAAATTCTAACAAGTCCTTCCATTATTGAGGTATATATGAATTTTTATTTACATTTACTAAATCTCAAATAACACCTGCTGAGAAATCAATGTTATTTTTGTTGTTGGAATCGGCTTATAATTGTTTTCCCTTGTTTTTTTAAACTGGCACCAATCAGGTCATTATCTCAATGACTCAACCATGAAGACAAATAGACAGTGGGCTTTTAATTATGAAGGGCGACATCAGTCATCGTTGCCGTTTTGAGCAATTTTCAAGTACCAGTCCATAATGGTTCATTATGGAAATTCCCATTGAAATTTTTTCCATGCATTTGACCTCTGTTTATTGATCATTGTTCGCAATGTTATGTTTTCCATGTTGTAAGAATGTTAAAGTACCGATAGAATGCATGCCTTACTTTTTGCTAATTTCTTAAAATTTTCATTATGAGTATAGATTAAGGTTACAATTCACATTATAAAGATTAAGAAAGAAAAATTAGCTGAACTTGTATTGTTTGTAGTCGGCCACAGACCGTTAGATTCAGAAATAAAAAATTAGTTGATTGAAGAAAGTTAAATTAAGACAGAAACAATTTTTTCTCTCTTAATCTTCCGGTCTGCTCAGCCAGATTCTGCTTTTTCTGTGATCAAAGGTTGCTGTTTGTTATTACAAAATAAACTGATCCATACATGTTTGATAGACATAAGTATGCATCTTAATTAGCAAATTAATTTAACACCATAGTCATCATCATTTATGCTAAGGTCTATGTGAAATGGAGCTTAGCTTGGAAGGCAGCACAAAGATCCAAGAAAAGATAAGTGGGGCCCTTAACCCTTATAAGATTATGCAGATGATTCTCCTGAATTTTGTAGAGCTGTAAAAGAAGATATTAGCACGAGGTTTCAGAATATTCTTGAAACAGAATTAGTCATTAACAAGAGAATGTCAATCATTAGACATATACTATGGCACTAGCTATGAAGCACCGACACAAACACTAAATACGACACTGACATTTCCATGTTAGTGTCTACATGTTTCGGCAGTGTCTTGGTGTCCGACACCGACACATGCCAGACACGAGATACGCCTTCAATCTAAAGTGTAGTGCTAAACAATTCATTTAAAATCTAAGTGTGTAACATAGATTAGTACCTGAAGTTCAAACTTGAGAACAACCATTCTGCCGCGTTCACCAAGATTGCTAACCTCCTGTCTAGCTCTCCAGTTTTAGGGACCAATTCTTTTCCAACATACATGTAATTCTCCCAGACTTCTGAAGATCTCTTCCATCATGTCTAACGGAGGGGCTTCAGACTATCAGAAGACGACAAACACACATTTTCAATGGTAAAAAACTGCACATACAACTAAGTTCAAGCTAGAAAGATAAGTTTCAAAGCACGATTTACTCATCCGGATACTGTTTATTGAGTATAACAAGCAATTTTAAGACTGCTGCATATTTCACATGGGAATACAATTTAAAAGTAAGTTAAAAATGTGTCTTTATCAACTATAAGTTATAAACTAAATGACTGAATCACTTCATCAAATAAAGTGGTTGTAAAAGTAAGTAATTAGTTGATCGTAATAAGAAGAGAAAACAAACCCACCACTGCCTTCTGAAACTCAGCTTCAAGATCGTCTATGGGAAGAGGAAAGTGTTTGTCGAATAATAAATAATATACAGTTGATGTGATCATGCCCGAGCGATTCTAAAATATTGAATTCTTTCATCACTATAACAGATTGAAAGAAAAAAAATATTACTTAGGAGAAGCAAAAACTGAAAATAATGTAAATCAAGTTAAGAAAGAGGTCATACAATTCAAATTCAAACCACGTTTGTTTTTGACAAACTTTATGGCAACAGGAATACCAGTCTTGATATGTACACCTCCAACGACACCTTCACCAAGTTTGTCTTCCACTCGATAACGCTCAAAAAGGATTTTGGTGCAATTCATTTCTGACAATCAAATATAAATGAGAACCAAAACATGCTAAAAATATAGCTACTTTTATGTTAAAAATGCTATGAACATTTTACTGTACAACTTTTGATTGCTTAAGTCAATAAAATTACTTCAACCTACTTTAATTATTTATCACCTATGCTATATATGCTTGAACTCTTAGGATTTGAGCTCATATTTTCTCTTAGCCTTTTATAAGCATTTCATAAATCCTAACAACTTGAGACAAAGTTTGCTTACGATATTATTCTCGTATCTTATTGGTGTATATTTTCAAATCATTTTTGTAGACTCATAATTATTTGATTAATAATATATGTATTTGATTATTAGAACCTTTATTTCCTTTTAAATATTGATATTTAATTTCTCTGTATGTATAGAGGTTATGTTTGTGTGTCTACACACACATTAATTGTTTGTTTTGTCCATGAAGAAAGACAAGGATTTGTGTTGAACATAATTTTCATGTTTACTCTAATTTGTAGTCATCAAGATTATGGCATCATAATTATCAAAATTGGTTCAATTTAATAGATTTTTCGCAATATGATCTTACGGATCTGCATCAATGTGAGCCATCAACTATACAGCAAGTTGTATTTCAATTTATTTTCTTATTTTAATCTGATTATATTACACAAAATGTAGTAAACTCATAAACTTCCAAGTTAGTAAGTTGATTAATTATATGCTAATTAGTGACAATGAGAATGAAGATGATGCTCAAGTTGTAAGAAGAACAAGTAACTTCCAAGATCATTAGCTATATTTTTTACTATTTTATAATGTGTTGCTTGATTTTCATATGCACTTAATATCATTGTGATTTTGTTCACCCACCTTAAAATTAACTTAGCACATAATTGTTTTCACCACATATATTGTTCCATCACAAGAAGGTTGTTCAAGTAACTTCAAGAATATCCATTTCATATAATGGGTGTACTATTTTACAATATTTGTATATGGTTTGTAATTTTAATTTTTTTTCTAGACAAGGAAATCATCGTGGAAAATATTTGCAATAATCAAATATCAAGTGTTCCATCACAAAACATTTCTCCAGGTAATAACTTCAAGATCACATGAATATATTGTTTACTATATATCTTTCAATATGTGGCTTGCATTTTATGTTTTCAACCAATGAAAAAGATGAACCTAAAAAGATGTGATTGCTAGCTAACATAATTAACGAATTAGGTCCAAAGAGACAACATGTCATCCGAATGAAAAATACATGATAATGGAAAAAATAAGGATTAAAGGTAGAAAACCTAAATTGTCTGTGAAAGAAGGGTGCAAACATATTGAAAATGGATTTCCAAAAATAAAGGAGGGCCCAAAAGCTAATGTGATGAGTATAAAAAAGACTAATTTAGTGGGTAGCGTTGTTATCTGTGAACCAATGGAAAGTGAAATGGAGGGTATCAACAATGTTTCAATCAATAATAATGATGATAAAGCTAGCGTTGTTGATAAAGGAAAAGGGAATATGATTCAAACAAATGAGGAGTTAGAATCTTCATCCTCTTTCAAAGAAGTCCTAGAATTTGCATCACATTTCCTACTCTTTCCACATGATGCACTACGATTTGGGGAAGGTGGCTCAAAGTTTTTTGAAGATGGAACTGATTCTAGGCTCAAACACAATATTGGTGAAGGTATCGAAGAAAATTTATCAGATGAATTTTACTTCCCTCCAAACAATGTCCAAGTAAGTATATCCTTCTTTCATTGTACATAACCATTAAGTAGTGTTATTTCTTTGTATGTGATTTTAGCTAGTAAGCATGCCTATAACTTTCATTTTGCACCAAATGGTTATGTACAATGACAGAAGGATATACTTACTTGGACATTGTCTGGAGGGAAGTAAAATTCATCAAATAAATTTTCTTCGATACCTTCACCAATATTGAGTTCGAGCCTAGAATCAGTTCCATCTTCAAAAAACTTTGAGGCACCTTCCCCAAATCGTAGTGCATCATATGGAAAGGGTAGGAAATGTGATGCAAATGCTAGGACTTCTCCTTCTGAAGAGGATGAAGATTCTAACTCCTCATTTGTTTGAATCATATTACCTTTTCCTTTATCAACAACGCTAGCTTCATCATCATTATTATTGATTGAAACATTGTTGATACCCTCCATTTCACTTTCCTCTGGTTCACAGATAACAATGCTGCCCACTAAATTAGTCTTTTTTATGCTCATCACATTAGCTTTTGGGTCCTCCTTTATTTTTGGAAATCCATTTTCAATATGTTTGCACCCTTCTTCCACGGACGATTTAGGTTTTCTACCTTTGATCCTTATTTTTTCCATTATCATGTATTTTTCATTCGGATGACATGTTGCCTCTTTGGGACTTAATTCATTAATTATGCCAGCTAGCAAGCACAACTTTTTAGGTTCATCTTTTTCATCAGTTGAAAACATAAAAAGCAAGCCAGAAATTGAAAGATGCATAGTAAACAATATATTCATGTGACGAAGTTATCACCTTGAGAAATGTTTTGTGATGGAACACTTGATATTTGAATTATTGAAAATATTTTCCAAGATGACTTCCTTGTCTAGAAAAAAATATTAAATTACAAACCATATACAAATATTGTAAAATAGTACATCCATTATATGAAATGGATATTTTTGAAGTTACTTGGATAGCCTTCTTGTGATGGAACAATATATGTGGTGAAAATAATTATGTGCTAAGTTAATTTTAAGGTGGGTGAACAAAATCACAATGACATTAAGTGCATATGAAAATCAAGCAACACAATATAAAATAGTAAAAAATATAGCAAATGATCTTGGAAGTTACCTGTTCTTCTAACAACTTGAGCATCATTTTCATTCTCATTGTCACTAATTTGCATATAATTAATCAAATTACTAACTTGGAAGTTTATGAATTTACTACATTTTATGTAACATAATCAGATTAAAATAAGAAGATAAATTGAAATAAAACTTACCGTATAGTTGATGGCTCACATTGATGCAGATCCGTGAGATCGTATTGCGAAAAATCCATCCAAATTGAACCAATTTTGATAAATATGCCATAAACTTGATGACTACAGATTAGAGTAAACATGAAAATTATGTTCAACACAAACCATTTTCTTTCTTCATGGACAAAACAATCAATTAATGTATATATATAAATACAAACATAATCTCTATATATACAAAGAAATTAAGTATTAATATTTAAAAGGAAATAAAGGTTCTAATAATCAAATAAATATATTGTTAATCAAATTATTATGAGTACAAAAATAATTTGAAAATGTATACCAATAAGATACGAGAATAATATCGTAAGCACACTTTGTATCAAACTGTTAGGATTTATGAAAAATAATAAAAGTAGGTTTATTTTATTTACATAAACAATAAAGTTGTACAATAAAATGTTAATAGCATATGCAATTAAAAGTTGTACAACAATATGTTCATAGCATATGATAAACTCAAATAAAATAAAATATACTATTAGCAGCCTTTTTCGGATCATCAACAGTCGAATTTAGGGTGTCTTAACCTAGATGCACCATAAACCTCGTTGTAGTGGATCTAATTTTCTCTTTCAAGTGCTACCAATCTAACAGAAAAATCAAAGAACCATTAACCTTTGGACCTCAATGATTACGTATAAATAAGATGAACATCTATAAATAAGGTTATCCAAAAATTGATTATAACAAGAACCAATCCTCCATGTAAAAATGTACAACCCATTCTTCTTTAAATCTAGCAAATACTTGATTCAAAATTTAAAAATTAAAAATTTAGACGGTAAGCTTAACATGCCTCAGTTGTCTAGTAACTTATTAAGGGCTGGGCTGATCAACAACATGATAAAGCAAAAGTTGATTTCTCTACTTGCAAATTCTTAATTGCTAAAATAGTTAAAATTAAACAAACAAATTTAAAATAAAAAATAAAATAAAACCAAGAAAGTTTGAAATAGATATTTAATTTTCAACAATTTTTTTAATGGCAAATATATACTATATATTAAATATAAAAAGGAGAAATATCCTACAAGATTCCAAACATATATATACAAATATGAGGTCAAGAAGTACTCAGGTCAAGCGATAACAAAATTCAAGAATCCCTCCCTAAAAAACAAGAGCAAAAACTAAAACCACAACTGAAACACAAAACTCTTAACAAGAACATCCAACGACGGCCGAACAAAAGGAAGACTATGAGCATAGCCCCTCAGTCAACGAACCCCTAGACAAATCCGCCACAAGACACTAACGGTGCCAACACATAATGGATTCATGACCCCACTCATAGTAGGAACATGTGTGGCCAAAATGTATTCCTAAAAACCACTTTCAAGAGGCGAATTTAACCATATCCACCAACTGGAGCACAAACGTCTAATTCCCAAAAAAGATGCGAGAGTTTCGGGATCCACACAAGGACTAAACAACATATTAATAAGAAAGCTAACCTCTTCATTTTCCCTCCACCTAAATCTAATATAAAATTATGAAGACTCGCTATATTTGAAGGTAAAACCAACTCCTACCCCAACCACCTAAACACATGATACCACACCTGGCCTAAAAAGGGACATCGAAAAAAAAAGGTGACAAACCGACTCTACAATCTCATTACAAAAAACACAAGAAATACCACCAGGATCAACTATTATTCTCTTAGAAAAAAGATTTTGACGAGTTAGAACCCTATCCTGAAGCAGCAGCTAAGAGAAAACATTTACCTTGAGAGGAGACCAAGACTCCCACACCTTTGCAATATCTTATGACCTCTCATCCACCACACTAGCTCTCATGTGAAGAAATTTATAAGTTAATCTCACTGAATAAATGTTGGATGAATCATTGAAATATATATTTATTGGGGTGCACTAATGGCAGAAAAAATGCGACTCGGCTTGACCATGGCAGTAATGGTGATGGATTCAAGGCCTTCCCATGATTTCATCGCAATATCTATTGCATTCTTGGACAGCTTGCCGATGAATAGTAATACTAATCTTTTTAGATTTGGTACCAACATAAGGTTTGCAGGCAAGTGTTGTTGTAAAATGATTCAATTGAAACAATACACTTCTTAAAGAAGCAATATATATATATATATATATATATATATATATATATATATGCTACTTCATACAAATAAACAATTAGACTAGTACTGCAATAGGTTGGAGTACCCTTGTACTCCGCTTTTCTATATATTTATTTTGCTAGTTTTTTTTTATATAAAAAGGAGTGTGGTTAAATTTTAATAGAAGTGAGATATTTTTATCTAAAACACTAAAAACTTAGTCCCAAAAAGTAATGGATTATATATTAAAAGGTTATAAAACAAATCATCAAAAATAAATTATGAGAATTATTCTGTTAGCATGAATTCCGAAAAATTAAGGAGATGAACAAAATGAGATAGGAAAAGGAGAAATATATTGTCCTACATAACATACAAATTGTGTACAGTTGTAAGTAAAAAATGATACCTTTCAGCAATGAAGATTAATTCTGCATCTGTTAAGTATATGAAGAAATTGAATACTAAACAATTTGTATTTTAATTGCTCAAATGTAGAGCATATTTCAAGCATGTGATCAATTTATTTTTTGAAACTAAATCACCCCTCCAAGCTCCTGGCAGCAAGGGTATATTGAAAGCATTGGAGCAAAGTCGAGATAGGTCTAGCTTTGCCCAAAGCATGGGGTTACGACAATATTCATTCCATGATTTGCAAATCATGGAGGCAATTGAAAGTTCAACAACATTCAGTTTCAAGAAAATTCTAATCAAGATATCTAAGAACAGATCTTGAATAGAGATTCTACTAGCTGAGTTGCTATTCTTCATTGTTAACGTTTTCTGCATGAAATATTAATTCAAACATTAATAAACATTTTACATTGAGTCAATTTTTCTCCCGTATGATCATGACATCAAAGAAAAGACAATACATATGTGTTTGAAATTGGAGTGTAAACAAAACATGCAATCCAAGAGATGATATACATATAGGACAACTTGAAACCTAAATAATAAGAACAACAATATCAATAAGCAAATTTAAATATTAATAGCTAAACCAATGTTTATTCAAGAAGTCAATAGTATCTACTATTAAAAAAATCCAGCAAAGGATACTTTTTTTTATAACGTTAATTGTAATTTTGTATTAATTAAGATGAATGAATTAATTATCACTTTCATCAATATCGTCATTTATTTGCAACACCAAGCCTGCACTTCAAAATAAAACATTTCGCATGCAATTAGCAAAAATTTTGGTAGTTGCTTGCTTCTACTAGAGAAACATCAAGAACAACTTGGCATGAAATTGATATATCTTCGTTTTGTCAACTAATTATAGTTTGGACCAATAGTTCAATTCTTAACCAAGTATCTAGTTTTATTTTAGTTTTAAAAAGTATTCAAAATATGAATTGAGAATACCACCATCTGAAATTAATCAAATTATCCATATCCACAATGTGTCTTTGTGTAACTACGGTTTACGCACACTCCATTTGAAATGGAAATAGACACGATAGGATCTTACCAAAACGGTCCATATCTACAACAATGTAATTGTGAAATCATAGACAATACATTTTCGATAAACCAAAGAAACATTAAAAAAATTGTTTTATTTAAAAATAAATAAAAATAATTATTTTTTCTGCCAAAAGACAAATAATACATTGATTTTCTTTGATCAAACTAACCGCAAATTCATTGGTTCAAAATGGATCTAAATGATGAATTAGACACTATCTGATCTTAACCTAACGATTTAAGTCCACAATAGTGTAAATTCACACTATTGTGGACTAGTTTACACTATTGCGGACTTAGATCCACAATGTGTAATGATGTGAGTGCAGACAATAAATTTTTGATGAAACTTATGAAATAGTAAATATTAATTTGTTTGTTCAACCTTAAGAAAAATCAGACAAAGATCACCCAGATGCAAACATATACAACCATACATGCTAAATCTTAACTAAAATCTTGGATTTCATTTTTAAAAAATGAGTCTAAAATGGAAGCGGAAATTATACACCAGATCTTAATCGAATGATTCAAATCCATAATAACGCATCTAAAAAATGGATCTAAAAAACAAGTGAAAATTATACACTGTCAGATATGATTCAAACAATCTAGATAACCGTGTAATGGTGTAAATGTAGACAATACATTTTTGATGAAACCCAAGAAACAATAAATATTTTTATTTGTTCAACCTTATGAAAAGTCAGACAAGGATAACCCAAATGCAAGATAACCATGATTTCATGCAGACATATACAATCATATACGCTAAGTTTTATTCAAAACCTTTTTCATTTTTTAAAAATGGATCTAAAAAACGAAGCGGAAATTATACACTAGATCTTAATCGGAAGATCTAGATCCATAATAATGGATCTAAAAAATCTTGTATTTCATTTTAAAAATGGATCAATACAACATGCAAAAATTATACACTGTCAGATCTCAATTAAACTATCTAGATCCATAGTGTAATTGTGTAACTGCAAACGATCAATTTTTGATGATCTTTTATGAAACCTATGAAATCATAAATATTTTTATTTGTTCAACTTTAACAATAATTAGATGAAGATCACCCAGATGCAAGATAATCATGATTTCATGCAGACATATTCAACCATATATGCTAAATCTTAACCAAAATCTTGGATTTCATTTTAAAAAATGGATCTAAAATATGAAGCAAAAATTATACACCATCAAATCTTAATTGAACGATCTAGATCCATTATAGTGTGATTGTATAAGGGCAATCCATTTCCCAAAAATTCGACTTATTTGAGAGAAAAATTTCTTAGAAGGGAGCATATTGAACATTTTCAAATAATTCAATAAAACATCGGACTTCAACAAGTAAAATCAAATAGAAAATGGATTGGTTTAAGCATGCCTCGTCTCCTAAGCTCCTTGTAAAGGTTTGAGTTAATAAAAAACCTACAAACGAACGTTGAAAGGACCAAGCAATGTCACTCTCTTAGATATATGGGGGTGAACGGAGTGAGGATTCAAATCGAGACTACTTTGAAATATATAGTCAAAGACCTTGAAATGATCATTATACCACAACAATGCAAAAAATATTTGATTTATTTTCTATCCTTAATTACTAGAATAATATATCACACCTATTTGGTAGTAAAATTATTTTACCTTGGACATTAAAATATTGTTTCAAATTGCTATTCACTCTTTTTCGCCACCCTTAAAAAAAAAAAACTTTTTCGTCACTGCCATAAATGATTGTAAAAAATAAATGTGGCTGGTTCGCATAAAAGTTAAAATGTTAAATATTTTTTATGGATTTGTCTAACCTCCTAATAAGGACTATTCTTATATTTGTTCGTAAAATAATGATTTTTTTTACTAAATAAAATAATTAAATTTATACTAATTATAATAACAGCATAATAATAATAATAATAATAATAATAATAATAATAATAATAATAATAATAATAATAATAATAGTAATAATAGTAATAATAATAATAATTATCATCATCATCATCACCTATGCTATATATAAAGAAAATAGGCCCTTTTGGGGGGATTTTGGGTTGCCTCTTTTGTTATTCCAATTATACCCTGAAACAAATTTTCTAATAATAATGTTATATTGCTGGTGTTATTTAAAAAGATAACAACTTTTATTATATTAGTCTTGTCAAAAAAACTTTTATTATATTTGTTATATTATTGTTGTAAATGAATCATATTCATCGACTTATTTATTTGAAAAGTTTTACTTAATCAGAAAATACAAATGATTTATTTATGGTGTTAAACTTTTTAAGCTGACAGTCTATACCTTAATTATCTGTATATAATTTTTTTCTTTATAAGAAGATTTTGGTCCGTACTAAAGTTGTTTAATGTATACATAAATTTATTTTCATAATTAAATTTTCACTGAAGTTATCCTTTATTTTTGAAAAATATTGAAATTATCCTTAATATTTAAATCTTACAATTAAGATCTTTAATGATGTTTTTCATTCATCACTAAAACAACTAAACAAATTGCATGGTTGGTTAAAGTGGGTTAACAAACGATAACATAATAATAAGGGTGGCTTGAAAATGCTTAGAGTACCAGAAAATGTGTATGAAATTACTACCAATGCAAGCTACATAGTATCGCTGGAACAAGGATACTCACATATGAAAAAAAAATATAGTAAAAAGGGGAAAATATTTCACTCAAATTCTCACTGGTTATGTTATAAAGAAAATAAATTGTGATTATGATGAGTATCTTCCGCAACATGCCCAATAGTTATTATGCCCTTGAACTTTGAAAGTATCCTAGCCTCCTCTGCCTTGGTGGTAAGAACAATTCTTTGAGATGAAAAGAATATTAATTTTTTTTGAAATGGAAGGGTTATGAAATGCATGCAAATTCAACAAGTTTTGTTAATAGTAGCAAAAAAAAAATGATCATATATAACATTTATCTAAGACTCAACAAGAATTTAAAAATTTAGTGAAAAATAAAACCAATGGGTTGTCTCCCATTCAATGGATCTCTAATGTCAAGATCTTGATAGATGATGTCTACATTGTTCCCTTGAGCCTCTTCTCCACACGGTCTTCTTCATGCTCTCCCATTATCTTTAATTTGGACTTCTTGACCTTGGTCAACCCCAATGCGTCATCCCAAATTTTGATGTAATTTCAATTGCAAATGCGTTGTAACATATTGAAGGCCCGTATCACATTTTCTTGTACTTAGATTGTCGATATACATGTTTTGAGCTTTCGACATTACCTTGTCTCTCATTTGATCTTCACATCCTTAGGCTCATTCATGATTTTCAATTCTAAGCGCTCCACTGATAAAGCATCATGAAGCCTTCTAATGAAAGGTCATCTTACATTATTCTTAGCATGTTTATCAATCATTTTCAATAGGTTTTAGCATCAACAAGGAGGAGTATTAGAATGATTGCCTATGATTTCAGGATTTTTGTAATGTTTTCTATATTTGAGTCTGTAATTCTAGTTTTCCCAAGGCATAGCAATATTAGGGGTTTTTGAAGTAATTCACGAAGAAATCATGCAAATCGGCAAATCAAGAATATCAGAAGATTTGTGAAGACTTCAGAAGAACAAGAATGGAGATTCAAGAGGCCTCATAAGACTTTACAATGGGAGGAATTATGTTCCCATGTTTCGGGGCAAGTTATTTGAAGAGGAAGACTTAAAACAACGGAAAATCGAAGAATTTGGGCCCGTAAGGCTACACCATGTACCTAGAGCACATGCCATGCGCCTATAGCATGGAAAAACTTGTCATGCGCCTAGAGCATGCAAAACTCGGGGTGCCAGCGTCTTTTCCTGCTTTTTTAGTGGGTAAACCTCGCGTTTTTAGTCCAAACCCAGTTAGAAACTCTCACTATAATTACTAGCCTTCCTCATTCGGAAATTCTCGTTATGAACTGGAGCAGTTCAAGAGGAAGGCGTCTTTGGAGCTTTAGGAGAGTTTCTATCTTCTACTTGATTTTCTAGGGTATGTTTTCATCTTTAATAATTTGTTTTTAGTTACCATGTGTAACTAAATCTTTTTATGTTAGATTTCTAAGATGAACTTCTACTTATTTTTGTGGGATATTTATTTAATTTAATGTCGTTTTTATTTTATTTATTCTTTGTTAGCTATTTAGTTTTATAAGTAATTTAGTTTATCTCTATAGTAGAACAACCCTAGATAAGGTACTTAGATTGTGACAGAGCCTAATATTGTTATTACTATCCCGATACTTATATCTTGATATTTATATCTTGCTATTAATATCTATCTATCTAGGAAGTAATTAGTTATAGCTAGCGAAAGATACCGAAAGCGAGTTGATTCTAGTAGTAAGTACTTAGGAGGTAACATTACTAATATTGAGTAAAATCTGCTGAATCTAGGAGGTAACTAGTTATAATTAAGGAAACAAGTGTCTGCTTGAAGGAAATAATTTGTAGCCTAGTAGAACCATTCTCTTAAACCCTTGGTGAGGTAGACGCTGATAGGGCTTCTCTTTTATAGAACTACTGAGAGAGAGAGAGAGAGAGAGAGAGAGTTCTATGAGTGTCTTAAGATTCATAGATGCGTAGACCTACAGGAACCTTGACCTTCATTGCCTTGGGAAATCTTGAAAAGCCAATATAAAGTTTATGCTTTCATCTACCTTTGAGGTGGTAAGACCCCACACGTAAGGATGACTGTGTGACCAGCAGGTGCAACCAAACATTGGACGGATAGACCTAGTTAACTGAGAGAATATAGACCCCATACGTAAGGATCACCGTGTGATCAGCAGGTGCAGCTTGACGACCAATTATCTTAGTTATGTCCAAACACCCTCATCACTTTTATAGTCTACCTACAATAGATAAACATGATATGACTATTATATATATTTAATATCCAACATAATAAATAGGGGGGATTCGAAGAATCCAAATCACTGTTTCTTTTTTTGCAACCAAAAAAGGTAACTTGCTCTGTTGCAAACAAATAAAAATTGCAAATCTCTAATCATTGACTCTTTTATTTATTTGTCAAACTAAAAATAAGTAACGCGGATTGTTTGGACGAAACGGCAATCCCTGTGCATACGATACTCTACTTTATCACTTTATTACTTGGTAAACGATTTTGTACCCTTGCATAATCTGCACATCACCTTTAGTAGAGAATTTGGAGTCGTGGCGGTACACCGATTGATAGATGGTGAAGACACCACAACTGGCTGGGAGCTTAAGTCATGGTGTCGCGTCATTTTTCGGAGGTCAAGGCTATTTGACTAGCGTTTGACTCGCTGATTTGTTTCACGACTGAACATTTAATTTTTAAAAGAAAAGGGGAAAAAAAGTTCAAAACACCCCTTTTAAAAAG
>Ga0228711_1003165_pt1 | contig 25546 bp, 17 predicted proteins | sample MedpolnodulmetaG_2_FD_177996 | JGI IMG/M metagenome (GOLD analysis project Ga0228711, IMG submission 177996) | Root nodule microbial communities from Medicago polymorpha collected in Santa Monica, California, United States - brown nodules | ecosystem: Host-associated > Plants > Roots > Nodule... | reverse complement strand
CATTGTATTAGCTCTTTGTGTGTGTCATTGCTTGAAGACACTTAGATCTAAGATTACCACTATCTTTTGCTCCACACATCTTTGTTTATTTCATTGGTGTGATTCGATTAAGGTTGATTTCACAACAGTATGCAATCTAATATATTTTGGTTTTTTATCTGAAATATATTTTAATACATAATAATACATTTTTGTACTCAATGTGATGTATTTTTGTACTAGATCTAATATTAGTTTGAGGTTTATTGACTACTTTTCTAATAACAAATATTTTTATTACTAATTATACCATTGTAGCAATTTAGACTAAGTTAGAGACAAACCAACCTCAAATAATAAGTCATTGAAGCACAAAAGTGTGATTTTGATTTCCATGATTGGTGGAATAATTCTATTGATGATATGAATTTAGCATCTCTTAAAGACTTTAAGACTTCTTTGGAGAGTTTCAAGAATAATTTACGTGCAGCAAGCGAAGCAGAGAAGTCCAATTTACATCCAAATATTATAAACAACATTGCTACTTAAGAGTAGTTATGTTAATAGTGATATTTCAACTTATGTGTGACCTTTGGTTTTGTTAATTTGATGATTAAATTTTATTTTTGGTTTTTTTTATTCTATTATTTATCCAGTTTCGTCTGTTTTTCAATTTAAGTTTTGTTCTTCCCATGCGAATTTATATATTGAGTTGTTTCTATATATGAAGCTGAATCAACTATTGATTTGTCCATACGCATGTTTTTTGTGTTATTGTAATGAATGTTGGTACAAACTACAAGTATCGATCCTTATAAAAATTGCTTTGTTTTGCTAAATATTTAGTAGAAGTTTATTCAAACGAAAAAAAAAACTAAAACTAGATGACATCGATACAGAGGCTTTAATAGAATAATTTAGTGTATAAACCTCATATTGGATAGAACTAAACATAAATTAACATATTGGATAGAATTAGTGCAGTGTGAATTGAAAAAAGTGAAGTCTCATATTAGATAGATCACATACATTAGTAGTGTTTATATAGTCTGGGTGTACCTCTAAAAGGTGCATAATCATGTGAACGAGTAAGTACTAAAGAGCAAAATATATATTTATATATTTTATTATTTAGAAATATTAAATTAAATAATTAATTCAATCATTATTAAAAAGTGTTTGCTTACCTCCAACGTTTTGTTAAAATATTTTGGTATGCAGTCTAAAATATTTTAAACTATTTTTGTATGCAATCTAATATATTTTGGTACTTGATTTGAAATATATTTTGGTACATAATATAATATAATTTTATACTCAATTTGATATATTTTGGTACTTAATTTGAGATATTTTTGTATTAAATCTAATATGTGAATTACTTGGGGAATAATGATAGTGATAATAATAATAATAATAGATTTTAATGTAACATACAATGAATATTGAATGGATTGGAATTGGGAGAGACATACATTCAATAACCTAATGATGGGGGAGTTTAGTGAGAGGGCAAAATTGGAAAGAGTTGGCAAAAATGAAGGGAAAAATAGAGAAATTGGGTATTAGCGTTGGGGAATAAGGTTTGCACACTATTCTCCATTTTATTATAATAGATAGATAATAGATAGATAGATAGATAGACGTGTTAAACCAAACGAGCCGAACCGAGTTGCTCGTGAACTTTAAATGAGTCGAACTCGAGCAAAAAGAAAAGGTTTGTTTCGAATTCGAGTCAAGTTTTGACACAAATCATTTAATATTGAGTCGAGCCAAGCTCAGACGAGTTCGATTCAATTCGACTCATTTCCAATACTCGTTGGAGCTATGATGGGGTGTTCATAATTGGTTGAAGCCCACAAATATCCACGAAGAACATTATGTTTCCCTAAAAATGAGGTGATATCTGAATCATTTGCATTGGCATACAGGTCAATCGTTAGGGTCATGTATTTTTTTTAGTCGAAAAGGTCTTATGGGTTTTGCCATTTGGTGTACTTCATTCTAATATTTGTGTTACTTGTATGTGGCATTGTTATATTTTGTAGACTTGAAAAATTATATATATATAAAAGTTGTATATTTTGTCGTTGTTTGGAGTTGACTCTTTTCCGTATTTCGGAATAAGATAATGATCACGACTCACGGTTGAAGACTCTAAGACATGTGGACCTTTGGTGCGCCTTGGCGAGAGTTTTCATAAGCGTCTAAAGTTAGGACGAGCTAGGATGTCTCGTTGGGTAGTGAAAAGGCCAAGAGCCTTGTTTTTAGGAATTTTATATTTTTATGTAAAACAACTCTTATTTATAATTTTAAAATTTAAGAGAACTTATTTATTCGTTTATTTTAAAACCTTTGAGTATTTAGTCACTTTTATTATTTATAAGAAGAAAAAACAATTTATTCATATTTTTCACTAAGAATTTCATAAGTTAATGTCTCAAATTTTGGGTCGTTACTATGGCCACTCTGCTATCGTATTGTGACCGCTAAAATATGGTGTTACCACCAATCTAAATTTTAACATCACAAACTGATTTTTTAAGGATGAGTTAGGCCTCGATTTCCTTAATTTCAACATGGTTATGAGATAAATTATTCACTTAGAAATGTTGTGAGGCTCTGACCATAAGGATGAGTTAGGGCCCAATTTCAAAATGGAATTGAGATAAATTATTCACCTGGAAATGTAGTGAGGCTCTGACCATAAGTGTGAATTAGACCCCAATTTCAACATGGCATTGAGATAAATTATTCACTTGAAAATGTTATGGTACTTCAACCACTAAAACATTATGCTACCACAATTCTAACATCTAACTTCTCCAAGAGTCGAAGAAGAATATATTTTTGAAGATCATTCTTAATTTTCGAAAGGACATTATACCTCAAAAGGTACTATGATCTTAAAGATACTCTTTTTTTGAAGAGACTGTACACTTAAGACCATTCTCTCTAGGGTGTGTTCCATTGTTTGGTAATAATGTCGGTTGCCATCTGCAATTAAACCTCGATGATTAGGGTTCTATGATGAACTCCTTCTTATTTGTTGGATTTAATTAAACAAAAATAATCATTCTGTTTATGTTTCGATTGTCATATTTAATTTTGAATATGTCTGGTCTCTAATGCTTTTTCAACTGAGAATTAGAATACGTCTGGTCTCTAATGCTTTTTCAATTGAGAATTAGAATCGGTAATCTTAAAAATTGATCCATAGAAGGATAATAGGATTGACAACCCTTGTTTTTGTCTGATCCTAAAAGTAGTAAAATTTATTTTCTCAATTAAATTATTTTAATGGAACCCAAGTATGAATCTAGGGCTATATAACCGTGTAATCCGTTAATTACCGAGTTGAACGACAACCCCCGAGAAGACAATAAATTTACTACTTTATTACTTGTTACGATCTGGTGCATTTAACAATATTTAAATATTTTGTCCATCAAAAACAAATTATCTCCGTTAAAAGTCTCTTTATTGCGTGGAGGCTCATGTCCAATTGGTCCTGATTAAGGATAATCTGACTCGCCAAAGTATTTTAAAATATGACTTTTGTAATGCTAGGGAGATTGTGGTAAAGTATTTGAGTGTGACATTTTTTTGGTAATATTTGTTCTTTTATTCTAAAGTGCTTGAATATTTCTTACATTTTTTTAATAATCATTTTAGCCATGCTCTTTAACTTTTTGGTTCTCGTTTCTATGTAGTAAGATTAGTCGTTGCTTTCACTTGATTTGTTTGGCGTGTAGCTTGATTATTTGGAAAGAAAAAAAAAAAACTATGTATCTTTGGAAAAGAGTATAGAAACTTTTTGGTTCTCGTTTCTATGCAGTAGTTAAACAAAATTAAAGTTCTTATTCGGTGGCGAAAGACGAAGCTAGATTTTACTTATGATTTCGTTTGTGGTGGACTAACCCACTAACTTCTCATGGTTATTCCACTTGTTGATTTTTCTGATTTTCGGATTTGGTTGGTGGTAATTCTGGTGTGTATTTTAAACTTTTATCTTCAATAAAAAAAAATCATTTGGATATTATCATAAGAAATTATTTATTATTCATCAAGATTGATATTGAGTATATAATCACGAGTGTAATTTATTTCTCAACATAGATTTTTACATAAAAATAAAACTATGGCAGGGAATGAGGTACACCAGTCCGCAACTTAGTGCATTTGCAAACTCCCCCAAGAGGTTCGCAAAAAGGATAATGCCCTCCACTCGCTTCACATAATCCATGACATTGTTCCTTGCAATTTTCCAAGCCGCATGGTTTTTGAATTTCACATTGTATACTTGTTGCCTTTGCATTTGCACTGCACCAAGGTAAAACCATATATAAATGAAAGATAAAAACATTAAGAACAAGATTTAAGGCAACATATTATAGTAAAAAGATAGAGAGAAAATGGTTTATGTACCACATAAACATCAAGAAGAGTGAAAGAAAAGTGAGAAAAATGATCTTTTGATTTCTCATTTTGTTTAGCTTGATTGCACAACGATGTATGATTTGAACAAATGCGTGTCTATATATAGATAGAGTTTGAGGATTTATTTAGTATTCTAGAGTAACAAAGACTATGACTAGTAAAATTTATTAGATGATACCATCAAAAAACTTTTTTTAATTAATGGAGTCAAAAAAAGAATCTAAATTTAATTAATCATTACCATCATTAATGTTTAGCTTAAATATGTCTAGAGAAATAAAATTACAAGTACATTGTCAAAGTTTTAGTTTATAACTTTTGACCGAAATAAATAAAATTCTAGTTTATAACTTCCTCAAATTAAACATCTAGATCAACACATTGGGTACAAGTCTATTGGAATAATTTTTTTTCTTCATATAATGTCTCGTAAAAAGTTACATAAAAATCTTTGACTGTGGTACATAAAATTTATAGTGTGTGTATATATATATATCTTTTTATAAAAAATAATATTTATATTTAATTTAAATATCGAAAATATGTTAACACAAATCAATTATATTGGTTCCTCCTATAATCCAAGAGTCGAGAGAGAGCAGACACAAAACAATTATATTAGTTCCTCCTACAATCTAGGAGTAGTCCAGTCCCTTGCACTTATAGTGGATTTTCACTATAATCACAAATGATTACAAATGCTCAAGGACACAACCAAGAGACTTCCTATGCTTAAGCACAAGCAAGAGACTTCCAAATGTTCAATCACAAATTAAAGAGACTTATAAGAATTTACAAATGAAATAGTTTTCTTACACTGTGTAAACAATTACAAAACAGAACATACTCTGATGACTTAGAATTTTTAAGATATGAACTTAGTATGAAATTTTTAAGTGTTCTGTGCGTTGAGAGACTTCAAATCAATGACGTTGAAATTTTGCCCGATATTGATAATGTCATTGATGAGACATTTAAAATTCCTTTACTACAATTGGAATTATTTGTTCATTCCTTTTGTCCTTGAAGTTATTTGTTTATATCTACATATGATCAAAAGAAGACAAACTACCTAATATCTATTCATAGTATTCTATTCTTCAGAGTCTAGTGACCTTCAGAGTCTGAACTTCAGCAGCCTCTAAGTGCAACTCTTCTTTCTGGTTGATCTTTCTTCAAATCTTCTACCAAGTCTTTTAGCTTCTCTTGTGTTTCTGATGCTCTTATATATATGTTCATACCTTGATAAATTTTAATCTATGGTCATGCACACTTAAACATATATTAGTATATCCAATCATACTTCAATAGTTTGTTATCATCCAAATTTTAGAGGCATTATACAAATCCAATTTTGTTCCATTTTGAAGAGCTTGTAGCTCTAACTCTGGTCTCTTACAATTCAATGGCATGTCCATCCTAGCCTTCTCATTATACTTAGTTTACCCGAGACATTCATCGGTATATGAAGTATATTGTCACATAAAGTATTTTTAATGTGCATAAGATCAAAATCATGTCTCAACAATTTGTTTCCAATAAAGGAGGTCCCAAAAATACCTTTTATGGTCCAGCTGTGTTGTTGCTCATATCTTTTATATCTTATTCATTTGCCAACATATGGAAATTCCAATAGTCATATAGGATTCGTCGGACGATCAGAAGTCACCTAAATCTGGGAGTAGAACAACTACTGCCTTGAGTGCTTCTTGTGCTAATCAGATAAACTTTCAGATTGCTCTTTCAGTTTTGTTGATTTCTTGATTAAACGGTATTGTACCCGAATTTGTACCACACATGAAACAAAACTCGAATGCTTCTTAGTATAGCTTGCTAAGAAGGGTAAGTAGTATTCTATTTTTGATTTTTATAAGATGAGAAAAATAAAAACGAATAAAAATACTAAATAAGATAAACAGAAAATAAACCTAATCATTTGTTATAAAAAAGAAAATAAACCTAATCTAAAATAGAAAGATAAACCCGGTACGGCTGACAATGAATCGAACCAACTTGATTAGAGTTCGTAAATTAATTCAACAATTGATTCATCAAACTTGATTCATGAACCAAATGAGCCGAACTTGAGCTGAAAATTAAGTTCGTCAACTAATTGAGTTAAACTTGACCTATATGTAGTTCGACTTGTTTGATTCACGAGATAACTCGATTATATATATATATATATATATATATATATATATATATATATATATATATATATATATATATATATTGGGAATGTATCAAATGTAAGGATCAATTTACAACCGTTGGATTAATATCAATGGATGTTATTAAATTAGTCATTAAACATGCCTTCACGCTATCTCTTCTATCTCCCTTTTTTAAGTGTTATATATATATATATATATAACACTTAAAAAAATATTTTTAAATTTATATATAATTAATTTTACACAATTAGATAATTGTTTATATATAATACTTTAAAAATTAAGACAAACACTAAGCAATAATAGGATAAAAATGAGCTAGACTAAAATTGATAGACAACGTCATGCACAATGTTGTTGTAGTTTTTAAGGATTACAAAACTAAAATAGTCTCGCATCTGAACATGCGTGAAAAATGGAAGATACGATTATCTATAATAAGAGAAATATATGACACAAGAAAGCAAAACTAGATTTGGTGGTTGCATACCAGTGTTAATTACCATGTGTAATAATAGCCTTATCTTGTCCATTAAAATAATTAGTATAAATTCCAATATTTTTATAGGTCAAAAATTTAAATTCTTTGACTTTTGAGTTACATGGTTCAAGTGGCTTTACTCGTTTCCATAGCTAAAGTTATGTGCTTTGAACAAACGAATTGAACCTAATGAGCCGAACCAAACTGTTCGTGAACCTTAAACGAGTCGAACTCGAGCTGAAAAAAGTTCGTGTCAAACTCAAACCGAGCCACTTCTTAACGAGTCGAATTGAACTCAGACAGATTCGATTCGACTCGATTCATTTTCAACCCTAAAATCCAGTCTAAAAAGATAAAAACAAATCAACCTAAAAATAAGTAAAGCAAGTTTCCTTATTGAATTTCAACAATCCTCAACAAGAATGTCAAAATCTTGATGACAAACTACAACATTCCTCATTGTTGTCCTGTGATGCATAAATACCTTGAATTGCTACGTCATGTGCTGACTTTGGACAACAATGAATCAGCTGAACGTTTTACTCCTTATCTGACGAAGAAGAATAAACAGCTCAACAAAATTAATTTTTACAACACTCACTCTAAGGCCATTTTTCTTCTTTGCTTTTTCTTAGTTTTACTTGCTTTTCGTTTTTTTAGGGTTACGGTTTGGCTCCGTCTCTTGTAAATATATTTTTTCTTTTTTTAATATAAATTATTAGTAGATGGCAGAGGATAGAAGTTCTTTGAGGATGTCAATTGAGTTGAGATGTCTAAGTCTTTCTTTGATGTTTTACCTCACTCTTAGTTTATCCAAAAAATAAAACATTTCTTAAAAAAAATTTAGGGGAAAAAACATTTCGCAATTATTAAATACAAATTTTTTTTTATAATGTGTAACACTTTTTTTTTTTACAAAAGTAGAACGATATTCATTCATTCAAATTGATAGAATATATCAGATACAATAACATGATCAAGATCGATAAGAACGTAAAGGATGAATCTGTAAACAAACTCACAACACCCAAGTTAATAGCATACAACGGCAAAATGCCTACAAATAATATGATAAAATCAAATTCATCACAATACCCATGCTGTCAGATCTGCAACGTTAACGCCCAAATCATCGATTGAATTTGTGATTGATTGAAGCTAATCTTTCAATAAGAACTAAACGAACCCACAACAAGACGCAAAATCAATTTTGCACTCAGAAAACGAAATTATGAAAAAATACAAAATAAAAATTGATATATGTGAAAATCACTTATTTAGATTGAAAAAAATAGAAAAAAGATACAGAAGGGTGACCTAAAATCACACCTCCTCCCTACATATTCTTACCTTCATACAAAAATATTTTAGTCCTATTTAGCATCGCTTAATTTCTTACATAATATTTTATTTCACCATTCTTAAAAAGTTATTTGAAAAAATGAATATTTTTTCAATTCAAACTTATAATTTTTTATATAACCTTTTTTGTCTTCAAAAAAACAGTTTTGACGCAAGATATTGCATTTAAAATTGGGATCTCATTTTTTAAAATCAATTATGGCACTAATTAAGTAAAATATCTAAGAAAATTACTAAAAACTACTATAAAAAATAAAAAGAATACTATTTTTTTCATCAGAAAAATATTAAATGTTTTTTCCTTCAATTAATGATGTTCCTTTTTAATTTATTTTATATACCGGGATCGCTAGGGGTGATCAATATGGGAAAAATCCGCTGCTCAACTTAAATACATTCATTCATTTTAACGGGTTCTATATTTTTAGTTAGAGAAACTCCACCTTATTTTAAGTTCTTTTTATCTTTCACTCATCAAAGAGGGATGGTTTTAGGTTATCTTTTGATCTAGAATCACACATCTGCATCTTTTTTCGTCTTTCTTTCAATCTAAATGAGTGATGATTTCTACATACATCAAGTTTTTTTTTCTTGCGTTCTTTCATGATTTCATCGTCCGAGTGTGACGTTGTGTTGTTCGTCGTCTTGTGCCGCGTTGTTTGATTTTGTGTCTTGTTGCGGTATTCGTTTTCTTCTTATTGAAAGATCAACTTCAGTCAATCAAAGATTTGGGCGTCAATGTTGCAAATCCGGAAGCATTGATGTTCTGGTGATTTAGATTTATCATATTATTTGTAGGCATTTTTCTGTTGTATACTATTAACTTGAATGTTGTAAATTTGTTCGCAGATTCACCATTTACGTTTTTAGCGATGTTGATCATGTTATTGTATCTTATGTATTTTATCAATTTTAATGAATGCAATGAATATCATTTTCCTTTTGTAAAAAGAAAAATAACTTCAAAATTCATTTAGTTTTTTGTGTGCCTTAAAAAATGGTGATCAAACAATGAATTAATTCAAATAATAAGAGACTTAAGTCATTTAATCATTAAATTCAAAACTCAATCAAGGTAACTCAATCAATAATCTTTTGTATACTACAATTAAATACAAGCAATTACGATCTCGACAATTGATTTGAGATTATTCGCACACGTTACACCATCACAAATTCATTATTGACTCATCTCCACCGTCGATTACAGATCCGACGATCAAAACAAGTAGGTGCATGAAGTAGTTAGTGTATTAAATCCAAATCCTAAAAGTGAGTACCACCATGGCGCACTCCATTTTAATGCCTCAATGTTCCATATTCAACAATCCACCAACCTTGAAGACTTTACCTACCATCAAACTATCACCTTTCATTTTTTTCTTAATCCCTAAAATACCCTTAAAATCAACGGCTCACAATGATTCCTAAATTAATCCTCCAACACTTTACAAAGCATCGAACTTTCAATGTGATTGACCATAATGTCAATAATAATGACTACATAACATAATCTATAGGGAACACAAAATATATTCATAGAATACCCTTTTTCAATTTCTCTTTTATTTTTATTCATTCATGGAAGACAAATCATCATCATCGGGAAAACCAAAAGCTGCTGAATTGGATGTACCCCTTCATACAATTGGATTTGAATTTGAAGAATTATCAGCACAAAAAGTTTCTGGCAATCTTCATCTTACACAAAAGTGTTGCCAGGTCAACCCCAGTTTTTGCTTCTTATAACAATTATTTCACTATCTCTATGGTTTCTTATTGTTCTATTATAATGTTTCATAAAAATATTTATTTTATTTTAATTTGTCCTATGTGTATGAACAAGAAAGAATAATTAATTATATGATTGATTTTTGATTTTATATGGTTTATGATGTGGATGTTGCAGCCATTTAAGGTGCTTCATGGAGGTGTATCAGCAATGATATCAGAATCTCTAGCAAGTATAGGAGCACATATTGCTTGTGGATATAAAAGGGTTGCTGGAATTCAACTTAGCATCAATCATTTGAAAGCAGCAGTCATTGGTGACTTTATCCATGCTGAAGCCACCCCTTTAATTGTTGGCAAAACCATTCAGGTCTTCATCTTAATCTCTTATTATATTATCACTAATTATATTATATATATAAAATTAAATTTACAACTTAAAGCTATATGAATTTTCAATGAAAAAAACAAATTATTAATCTATGATTATAACATGAACGCCCTGTATTCTCATCTAGCTATTATTCTCAATTGCTGATAAAGTGATAAACACCAACGGAAACTCATGAAAACAACTACTATATTTTCATTTGCATTGTTAGTTTAATCATCCTATGTGTCTTCCATTGTTTAGTTTTTGTTACGGAATGTGTCGTCCGTTAATTAAAATTGTTTGGTTTATAAAGTTACTGATAGTTGCTTAGTGAATAACGTTGTGTTAAATTTTTACTTAGACTTGTTTCACTTTTCTGTTTTTCTCTCTAAATTATCCTCTCTTTCATGGCTTTGCTCATTTTACTCGATTGTTAGGTTTATCATTGGTGTTGGAATTGTTTGGGTGGATAAGGTCTTATCTGAAAATTATCGGTTTTGTTTTGTTGGCTTATGCTTTTTTCGTCATTTTCCCTTTGTTTTTTGTGGAGGTTGAACATTCATTCCTTTCTATACAAACCGTTCAATTCAATTAGGAAATCTAATAACGGATAATAGTTGTTTTAGTAAGATGTTAATGGTTTAGTAAAAAAATAAAATATAAGATGTTAATGGTTATTTAAAAGAAAAATTATTCCCGTGTTGGAGTAGAAGTTTTCTTATTTGGATGATTAAATATAATTCTTAGTTTGTTTTGTTTCTAACTAAAAAAAGTTTTTTATTCGTGGAGGGATCATTACGTTTGGTTTGTCTACTCTTGCTTTTTTACATACTTAAAAATACTAATTAATACCAAATCAATGATACTCCTTCCATCCCATTATAACTGAACCATTTGTAAAAGCTACTTTTTCTTCCTAAAACAAAAAAATAAAGCTACATTTTCAACGGATTACAAAATAATACCAAATCAACGATACTCCCTCCATCGCATAATAACTGAACCATTTATAAAAATGTTATCTCAAGAATATTGATCAATTTCACTTTTTAATACAATATTGATTATTTTTTTCTAATTATAATTCTAATTAATACTACTTTCACAACTTCCAATTCAATATATTTACTTTTTATTTATGATAAAGAAGAATGCATCAATATTTGATAAAAGCACTAAGAATGCACCAATATTTGATAAAAGCACTAAAAATCATTGTTCTCTCTCTTTCATTTATACATTATTCTTAATATGTGTGAAATGGTCAACTGACCCAGTTAAACTCGGATAAAAGGATATAAAATACTCTATTTGTTTCAAAATGAGTGTCACTTTAGCCAAAAACAGTTGTTTCAAAATAAATGTCCCTTTACATTTTTAATATAACTTTAGTTGTTTTCTTCTAACTTTACCTTCTATAAATATTCTAACTTTTCTCTCACACAATTTTTAATGCAACTTTAAGTTTGTCTTTTTCTTATAAAGTAAGGGTAGTTTAGTAAAAGTGTCATGTCTAATGATTATTTCATTTCTTAATCTGTGTGTCAAAACCTTAAACGACACTTATTTTAAAACGGAGAGAGCAGTAAATTGAACGTGTGTGATTTTTAATTTCAATGTTCGAAATTTTTTGTTCAGGTAGTTGATGCACATTAAGTTTTAGAGCAGTGATATTTTAACAACCATTTTGCTACAATCTTTGAGACAACTTTGTTGTTCTCTCTTTTCATTAGTCAAAAATAATAGAGAGAAAAAGAAAGAGAGAGAATAAAAACATAATGTGAATATGAGAGAAAAAGTTATATAAAAGTTGCAGCAAAATGGTTGTGAAAATATATTTCTCTAAGTTTTAATTCACTCTTTTTCATAAGATAATTACTCCAAAGCTGCTCTTATCTGACACCGTGCTTCTTTCCAATCATGCCGGTCCAACACTCAAATTTAATCAACCTTCGACTTACCCTTAATACCTCTGTACATCTGTGTCCTTTTTTTTTTGTTGACCACACGTTGTTTCTGACATATTTGTGCAAGCACTTCACATACCCTTAATACCTCTGCGCATCTGTGTCCTTTTTTTTTTGATGACCACACGTTGTTTCTGACATATTTGTGCACGCACTTCACATACCCTTAACCTGCATTGTAGTATTCATTGGATTATATTTGGAATTTTTTTATTCATTTAAATAAAAATATTTCAATAATAAATGAAATTTAATAAATAATAAAATTTGTAACGATGAGTTTTAAAACACAGTTACTCTTTCAATTTAAACCTATATTTTTATATTCACTTTATACTTTGTGCATTATATTTTACAAGGTAACTAGAGGGTTTGATAAGGTGGAGATGGAAAGTTGGAGGGTAAAGTGTTTTCGCTTGGAGACATGCTTGCATAGTCACAAATATAAATAAATAGTGTTTGGTCACACGTTAACTTAAATGTATACTTCCGCAAATATAAAATGTGATAATACGTCCAAACAAGTGTGATTTTTAAGAAAACATTTTAGGAGAAGAAATTCCCTCATGTTAAGCTACAGAAGACTCATAACTTATGAATAATATGGGCATAAAAACATTACCACGAACATGATGATTCACTCATCTTTATAAAGCCAATTTGTGACTTTATAATACCAACAATATTAGCCACCTAACTTTTGTTAAGCATAAAAACTATGTTATTGTTGAGTCTCATATGTGATTAAAGAGCATATTATAACAACAACTTTCTCTGTATCAGGTGTGGGATGTAAGACTCTGGAAGGTTGATCCTTCAAACTCACAAAACAGAACGTTGATAGCAACTTCTAGAGTAACTCTTAAAAGCAACATGCCCGTTCCGGATAATGCAAAAGACGCTGGCGATAAGCTAAAGAAGCACGCAAAACTGTAAATGTTCATATAATCAGATTTAAATTCAATACTGCTTGAATGGAATTACAAATAATCAAGGAGTCATATCTATTTACAGATCATGATTCAAGATGTACATCATAATAGACTTTGTAGTTTTTTTGGGCAGTATGGAGACAATAAGATTTAAACCTAAGACCTCATGCATACTTGATAGTTGATACCATGGTTTCAAATTGCAGACCGCATCTCATGATGCGGCTGCAATATTGCGGTTGGAGCAGTGTTTGCAACCGCATCAAGCTGTGATTGGTACTAACAGAAAACTGCATCCAAACACCGCCACGGGTGAACAAGAACTATTTTTCTACCTTTCTTTCTCTTTACATCATTGATTGAGTGTTTTAAAGGATTTAAGATATTTTGAAGTCGTTGAGAGTTGATATATATATATATATATAATAATGAGATTTTATAGAGAAAATAGAAGATATTTGAATTATATAAGATAAGTAATAAATTACAATGTTTGATGCTAATAAAAATTAAATTCATGCCACACCACCAGTGGCAATGCCTGCAATTGTTTGTGACCACAATTTAAAACCTTGTTTGATATTAGGTACTCAAACTCCTCATCACTAGACAAATCCTGGTGGCTTGACAGACTTTGCAGCGTATGTGGTTGTATAATAGAATCATGCAATATGCTTGATCATTGCCAATAATATACTGATCATCATCAAGATCAACATACAGCTTCAAAACTTAAAAGCGCCAAAGGGTTATTGTGATCATACTTCAATATACAGCTTGTAAATTACATTCAAATCATAAGAATCAAAAGGGCATTCAGCTCTACACCTATTAAACAATTTTAATTCACCAAAGAAGCATAATTTCTTAAACAAAAATGCTCACAAAGTACACACCTAGGCATCATTTGCAATGTTAGGAGGATGGTTTCTTCTTGCGAAAGGATCTCGATCTTACAGTGCTTCTATCCTTATTTCCAATGCCAACACCAGGAATTATATGCCTAAAATATTTTTACACAACATGATCAGAAATAGGCTAACATTCTAACAAAAATGGCCAAAGCTAGCGGCAACTTTAGTGTATGTTTGGTTGAGCTTTTACAAGAATTGATTTTGAGGGAATTGATTCTGGATAAAAGTGAGTTGAATGTAAAGTGATTTATGTTTGGATGTATTTATGTAAAATTGGATTTAGTAAATAAATTTATGGCTAAAATCAATTGTAGAAGCCAAAACTACAAATCGTAGCTTCAAGCAAAATCAATTCTACAAGCAAAATCAATTATACTTTAAGAATATGTTTGGATTAGCGTTCAGACTTCAAATATCACATCACGAGGCAGTTTCTGCCGTGGTTTTTAAAAGCTACAAAAGGTAGCTTCACCTCAGACGTACGTTTGGCCCAATTTTCACCGGTAAAACAAACCGGCCATAAGTCATCCAAACATCATAAAATCAATCCTACAACCACTAGAATCACTTTTATCCATCTACAAAGCATAGATACAAGACACGACACTGACACTGACACATAAAATAATATTTTTTAAAAAATAGACATAACTGATTGTAACAACATGTGTTGCGTGTTGGACACTAGTTGCGGACACACCATCAATATAAAATGTTGGTGATAAAGAACCATAATTGAAGAACATAATATAAAGTGAAAAATAATGAATGATGTGTTACCTCAGACTGCTTAATTGCTGTGTCAAATCATTGAGCTCCAAACTAGAAAGTTTGAGTGAAGATAAAGTTCCAGGTACCTCTTCCGAAACAACCTTAGACAATTTCTTCACTGAGTTTCCTAATCTTGCAAAAGCCTTTGCAAACAAACAGAAACAACAATTAGTAGAAGATTAGATCAACAAATCAATTGAAATTCGCAACACAAAAACCTACAATTAACGTTGGAATTGAAATTAAAGCCACAGAGAATAATGAACCAAAAACCTGCAAAATCAAAAAAAGAAACACAAAATTTGGGTTTCGTTTATTTGACTGTGAAAAAGAAAATAAAATAAAATAAAATTCACTACCCAGAAATAAAAATTTGGTAAATATGAAATTTGTGTTGTACCATGGAGAAAACGAATACATGAGAGAGAAGCCCCAATTCAGGGGTGGGGCGAAACCCTACATTTCCGGGCGGCGAAATGGGCGACGTGGTCGTAAATTGCGACAGCGAAGGCGGTGAATTGGGTGTCAGGTGGATTGAGATTGACTGCGGCGGCGAGGTGGCTGATGCTGTGACACGAATGGAGCATAGGGTGCGTGAAGATAAAGGGGGGTGTATTTTGGTGGGAGTTGGAGATTTGTTCAAATTGAAAGGTCTTAGTGATTGTAATTGCATTTGAAGTAACATTGATTCTAAGTTTATGATTTTGGCAAAAATTCAGGTACTTGCAATTGAGAGGGAATATCACTTGCAATGGGCACTTGGGGGACGATTATCTGGTCATCGGTTGTAGTATTTTTCTTGGATTGACCGTTTATTCCCAATTTGGCACAAGACCAGTTTCCATTCTCTTTGTAAAAATAATGATATTTATATAACCATTCAATAATAATTTGGCTTTAATAGTTAGTCCTCGCATTTTGACCAGCTCACGAAAATGGTCATGCTCCTTTTAAATCGAATAAAACCGTCTTAAACTATCATATTTTTTTGCAGTTTTAGTCCCACCTCCTATTTTCAACTCCAGAAACGCGGAGAAATGACAGTTTTAAACCCACCACTTATGCTCAACCATGAAATAAACAAGGAATAAAGCATGTGAGAAAAGGAATCTTCTCCATTCAGCGCACTAACAAAAAAAAACTAATTTGAAACATATCTTAGAAATCATGGTTTTTTGCTTAGTGTGTTGAATAAAGTGGATTCCTAGTAACCACATGCTTAATTCCTCGTCTATTTCATGGTTAAGCATAGGGGATAGATCTAAAACTGTCATTTCTCTGCGTTTATGGAGTTGAAAATAGGAGGTAGGGCTAAAACTGCAAAAAAACATATAGTTTAGGAACGGTTTTGTTCGATTTAAAAGAGGTTGGACCATTTTCGTGAGCTGGTCAAAATGTGAGGACCAAAAGTGTAATTAAGCCTAATAATTTTTGAGACAATTTTTTTTTCTTCTTTTTCTATTCTTATTGATCAAAAATAATATTTTCTTCCCTAACTTAAAGATGAGGAAATACTTCATTTAATGGTGGCTAGATTTATTTAGGTTCGATTCTACCCGCAAGTTTCGTCGCCTCAAAATCATAAAATGGCGCATTGGAGTGAATACATTTGCTCATCCTTAAATTTTCACTAATCGATCAATTCACGTCTTTGAATTTTATAACGTTCAATCAATTTAATTCACCCGTCAAATTTCCTCGTTAATAAACCCTCTCGTAGCTACACAAATAAAACACACAATAATAGATTTGATTTGATAAAATTAGTTTTATAAGTTATATGTTGTTACCCATTTGGGTTAGCCTAGTGGTTGGTTTGAGATTGAAGTGTGTATAGGTTCAATTTCTTCTAATGTCAATTTCGGTGGACAAGTCGATACAGAACTTTGCTCTGACTTAAAACGGTATCTCCGTAACAGTGCGGTGGAATTGAACCCCAATGATTAATTGTTTTCCTCTTAAAAAAAAGTTACAAGTTGTTTCCATAAGCTACGGTTTCAAACTCTCGTCACCATGGAAATGGAGATGGAGATGAGAAGCACAGAAGACATAGACATAGCAACAGACATAACACCACCACTCACTCCACTCTCTTTCTCTCTCCACAACACTCATCTCCACACTCACTGCTCCTCATGTTTCTCTCTCATAACTCCACCTCCCATTCCCAATCCCATTAACTACTGCTCCCCTCACTGCTCCACCTCCCATTCCTCAATCCCTCTCTCCTCCGCCGAACACCACCTCCCTTCCTCCTCCACCTCCTCCCTCCTCCGCACCGCCCTCCGCCTCCTCCTCCACCACCACTCCCATGGTTCCACTCGCCTCAATCACTTACTCACCAACCGTCATTTACTAACATCTCTAAACGACAAGGTGGCGAAAACTGTCCGTCTCGGCGCATTTACCATGGCCGTTGCAATAGAAAAGCAAAACGGTTGCAGCAACGGCGGTGGAACTCTGGAGGAGGCCACGGTTGCTCTCTGTGCGGTGCTAACTAACGCCGTGGAGGTGCATGATAACGAAGGGTACGCACTCGGGATTGCGGTTTTTGAACATGCTTTCTCTTGGATTAATCATAGTTGTTCCCCTAATGCTTGCTATCGATTCTCCTTCTCCAATTCTTCTTCTCTTCTTTCTCAAGAATCCAAACTTCGCATAGCTCCATTCACTCAAAATTCTAAACAACCACAAGTAATTTTTTTAATTTTTTTGTGCAGTTTTTGCTTCTGTTATTTTCGAACATGATGTGAATTGTTTGTGTTTTGCAGATAGATTGTGGTGTTTTTGGTAGCAGTAGTGAATTTGCACAAGGTTTGTTTCTTTTTTATTACAATTATATTTGCTACATAATTGGTTAGGACTTTATATTAAACAATTCATATTTGCGAAGCACGACACTCACACGTTCACACTGATAATAATTTGAGAAAATTAATTTATCTTGTGTAATGACATGTGTTAGTATTGTGTCGGTGTCAGACATTGGAAACACCTTCAATAAAAAGTGTGTGTTGCAGAGTTTCTTAATGTATCAAGTTAGGGCCTACATAGATTGACTTATTTGAGTTTATCTGTTGACATAGGTTTTACGAGACTGTTTGCAAGAAATTATATACACAGCTTATGACATTCTTCATAAGCTATTTTGAGCTTATTTTCATAAGATAGCCTATGAAAATAGTTTATAGCTTACATGAAAAAAAATTAACTTTTATTTATCTTTTGCTATAAAAATAGCTTATACATAAGTGCTTATCATGGTATGTGCTTGTGCAATAAGCTGTATATCCAAATAGGGCCCTAGTTTTAAATTTCCACTCTCCTATTTTGAAAAGTAACAGTGGACTAACTTGATGAATTGAGAATAATTTAGGGACTATTCATTATATGTCTATAGTTTAGGACCAAATTAGAGAGATCAATATTCGAGGGACCAAATTAAATGTTTACACATTTTTGTTCTATCTGATGATATGCTTAGATTTTTGGTTTTGTAAAAATTAATTAATTGAGATGATTATTTTTTTTTTGCATGAAAAAGAAGGACGGGTGATCTGTGGTCCAAAATTGATTGTGAGGAGTATCAAGAGAATTAAAAAGGGGGAAGAGGTCACTGTAGCATATACTGACCTCTTGCAGCCAAAGGTATGCATCAAATTTATGTTATTCGTATTAGTTTTTCATGCACTGGAACTGAGAGAGTGATAAACAAACAAGTACGAGTGGAAGAGGAGAAAGTATGGGAAATGCTAGATGAATTGAATTTATGCATTGAATTTTAAATTTTTTAACATTCTGATAGTATCAAGCAGCAAAGGAATAATTATATGCTGTGGTAAACAGAAATAGCAACAGTGTGAGTAAATGGAATGTTGCAATGGTATATCAGACTTACTAGCTGAAGTGAGTTTTGGAGTTGGTTTTATTAAATCCTAGGATTATGGTATATCAATTTTTTTATCAATTGGCTCGTGATGCTATTAATTAGTGGGTTGTATGTGTATCTTTGAATCCTATTTTGGTTAGTTTTGTTCTGCTAGATGATTTCTATATCACTGGAGTGGATGCTGATGTTCATGGTTATGTGTAGGAGCAATGGTTTGGTTTTGGTTTTGGTATTTGTTGCATTTATACAGTTTTTGTATGAACTTTTTGTCATTACTTGCACATCTTGTGGTTGGATTATGCTGATAAATAAATTCATTTTTCTCTTCAAAACTAAAATATAATATAAACCATCAATTTGGTGAGTGGTAATAACAACATATGATGTTCTTATGATATATGCAGTGTATATAAATGTCCATGCCACATTTTTTTGACTTAATTTCATGAGTTTAGACTTGGAGTCTTGGACAGCCCTGTTGCCATACAATGGGAAGCTTCACAGTGTAAATGACTATGTTATGTCCTCTGTGTATTAATGTCCATAGGTTGTAGGAATGGCCAATGAGCAATGACAGTGATAAATGAAGTTGTGGTTTCGCTGCTTTGTCTTACACTATTACTTTTAGGTTCGCCTTCATTATTATACAAGTACGGGTTGGCTTGAATCCTGTATATTATGGTAGACAAAATTAATGATGCTAGTATCTTACAGAGATGTATGAGTCACAATTCGTGTGTTCATGCCTATCCTGTAACTTGTCTCAATTTTGGACATGAAAACATTTTTTTAATGTATTTGTGCACCATACTGAGAAACCACTGTGTCTCTTTTTCAATGGATATTAGTTTCTGTTTATCTTTCTTTGTTGTATCATATCTCCTTGGAAAGAATATATCTTGAAAAGCAATAATTTCCTTTCAATACAAAATCTATCCATCCACTCGATATGTAGCATATATTACATATAATTTCCTGTTATCATTGTATTTCATGACATCCTCTGCCTGCCCATATATGAATTTAGGAAATTGTCAATTAAAAGGATAGTTATCTGCTAAATTTTAAACATAAATGTATCCTCATAAATTAGATGAAATTGTACTCTTTTTTCTCACAAAGGTTTGTCTCTTCTGAATTTTTCCTCCTCTTTCTCAGCTCTTCTTTGAATTCCTTCATTTCTTTATTGATATTTTATTAAGCTTCTAGTCTCAATTTGTATTTGGCTTTTTAGCGATCGAGACAATCGGAACTATGGTCTAAGTATCGGTTTATTTGTTGCTGCAAACGTTGTAACTCTCTGCCCTTCACGTACGTGGATCAGAAATTGCAAGTAAGACTTTGAAATTGATATTCTAGTTTAGTTAGGCCAGCCTTTCGTTAGACATTTCATGGAAGTTGTCAAACTAACAGATTTGTTTGCCCCATATATGCTCTATGTAATATGAATTTTCTGATAAAAATTCGTGACTCGCCCAGAAGTGAAACTAATATTGTATTATTGTTTGTTCAGGAAATATCTGTTGTCTGTGGGGATTCATCTGGTTTACGTTCCAATTACAAGTTCTTCAGAGACACGGTTGATAGAAGATTGACCGATTCCATTGAAGATGTTATCTCAGAGTACCTTTCAGTTGGCGATTCTGCATCTTGTAGTGAGAAGCTCGAGAAGATTCTCATTGAAGGTGTAGACGACCAGCTAGAAGGAAAATCACATTCTCAGTTCACGCTGCATCCCCTTCACCACCTCTCTCTAAATTGCTATACGACACTAGCTTCAGCATATAAAGTCCGCGTTAGTGATTTATTATCTGGAGATTCTGAAATAGATTTAAACCAATCGAAAGCTTTTGCTATGAGCAGGACCAGTGCTGCATATTTTTTGTTACTGGCAGGTGCAGCTCACCATCTTTTCAATTCTGAATCATCACTTATTGCATCAGTTGCTAATTTTTGGATAGGAGCTGGTGAATCTTTGTTAACACTTACTAGAAGTTCAGGATGGAGTAAGTTTCTTAATGTTGATTTGGTCCTTTCAAACCTTGCTTCTGACACAAAATTTAAATGCTGTAAGTGGTCATTAATGGATTCTTTTAGAGCCTGCATGTTAAGTGGTCAAATCAGTTGTGAAGATTTTGAGAATGTATCAAATGAGTTCATTCATTCTGTCTCAGACATTACTCGTAATGTTTGGAGTTTCCTTGTCTATGGTTGCCATTTTTTGAAATCATGCAAGGACCCTATCAATTTCGGCTGGATAATGTCTACAAAAAATTCACTGGATGTTCAGGCTCATGATATCAAAACTGGTATGTGTTACACACATGAATCTGTGAATAGCATTGGTTTTCGTGAAGAACAAGATTACAATGATCATACAGCAACGCATATTTTTCAGCTTGGTGTACATTGCTTAACTTATGGAGGTTTATTGGCTTGTATATGTTATGGTCCTCATTCCCATTTGGTTTCTCAGGTCCAAAATATTCTAGATCATAAAAATGATTTTTTATTTTCATGATGAATTTTGAGATCTGTATGCCAGTTTGTGAAAAATTTGAGTGTCAACATGAATTCAAATTCTTTGATCCTTTTAGTTTTATAACTGATTATGGCTTCTTTATCAAGATGAAATCAATATGGAAGTTTTATTTGTAGGGTTTGTTTTAGCTATGAGATTACAAAATTTTGGTAAATGAATCCAAAGTGTTGGGAGTTAGTCTAGGAGTTAACCCTAGTTTTATTTTAAGGTTAAATGGTGTTCACCTCGTGTCATTTGGGCAAATTTTGGTTTACTCTTGTTAATTTGTTTTTGGATTCCAACCTTGTAATTTAAAGATTCAATCAAAGAATTTTCAAATTACAAGGATGTAATCCCAATTATAATTTTTTTAATACCATAAACCAAAACTTGTTCAAATGACAGGATACACATCATTTAACCCTTCATTTTATTCATATTACCTTTGACAAAATGTTTTATATTTTTCTATATACATGCTTGGAGTTGGAGTACAGGGTGCACTGTTTTTTTTTTTTTTTTTTTAAATACTCTTGTTGCTAGAACTCACACAATTAAATGTGGAGAAGTGGGGTGTCCGGGGTTCGAACTCCGAACCCTGCATATAATATGCAATATCTTTATCAACTGAGCTAAGCTCACAGGGATTACAGTGCAGCTTTTATATGGGACAAATGATATAAATGCTCATGTTTTGATAATGAGGCAAATGACATAAACACTCATGTTTTGATAAATATGCATAAAAAATTTGATCGCAAATATTCATAAATATTTTTAATAATTTGGTGTAAATTTTATTTACAAAGTTCTGTTTTTTTTTATTAATGACAAATGTTAAATATCAGTTGTTATGTTATTATTTTTTCTTATACCGATTTAAACCTGGGTCTTTAATTCTTTTAATTCATTAGTTCAATCAAGTGAATCAAAAACTAGAAATTGTTTTCGCAAATGAACCCTAAAATTGTGTACCACCACGAGACACTGTTTATGCCTCTCAAGGTTCCATTTTCCACTAAACATCCACCCACCAACCCCAAATACTTAATCACTTTTGATTTCCTTTAATCCCTAAATTACCCTTTTAGTCAACAACTTTGAATGATTCCTCAATTATTAATCATACCACACTTTACAAAGCTTCAAACTTACTTTGCACGTGTATTTATGTTTGACTTTTTTCTGAACAAAGTACAACTACAACAAGAGATATCATAGTCACAAAATAGAATCCCCAAATCATCATGGAGGACCATCAATCATCATCGGCAAAACCAAAAGCTGCTGATTTGGATTTACCCCTTCATACATTTGGGTTTGAGTTTCAAGATGTGTCATCAGACAAAGTTTCTGGCCATCTTCAAGTCACTGAAAAGTGCTGCCAGGTCAGGTCAAACCCTTTGTTTGCATAGTTTTTTTGTCTCTTAATTCTTATAACAATTATTTGATATAATTTCTGCAAAGTTAAACACATATACTCTTTGGATTAGACATGACATGATCATGTACGGAATATGTAACGTGTCCGACACCAACAGAATACTGACACATATCATTATATTAAATTATGTTGTTTTCTTAAATTATCATCAGCGTTGACGTGTCTGTGTACATGTTTTGTTGGTGTTCGTGTTTGAGTTTGTTGCATAGTTATTGAATCATATTATTTTTATATTAATTTTTCATATTTATATGAACAAGAAAAAGTAGGTAATTAGGAGTGATTTGATTTTGGATGATGCAGCCTTTTAGTGTGCTTCATGGAGGGGTATCAGCAGTGATAGCTGAAGCTCTTGCAAGTATTGGAGCACATGTTGCTAGTGGGTATAAAAGGGTTGCAGGTATTCAACTTAGCATCAATCATTTGAAATCAGCAATGCTTGGTGACTTGATCTATGCTGAAGCAACCCCTTTAAGTGTTGCCAAAACCATTCAGGTGAATGCTCCTCTTTATATTTTTCTCAAAGTCTGACCAATTATTTAAATCAGAATTCGTACTCAAGTTTTCTCAAACGATTTATCTTTATGTGAAGCACACTAAATAATTGAAGACAGCCACTAATTAGTTATGGTTAACATTTATATAAATTGTCTTATTGGTGATTTGATGCATAATAATAACAACAGAACATAAGACATACTCAAAGATGTTTATGTAATTTTAATAGATATCATGCCATTTTTATTTTGGTACTTGGTTCCAAGGGAAGAAGCTCATGTACGACTTTAAAGTAAGTAAAACATGGCCAATGATTCTACCAATCATGATTCGTGCTTATGTTCTCTTAAACAATTTGTCTTTAACCGAAGTTCATTAATGACTTCAGTATAATCGTTTGTTTGAGTCATCTCATTGTTTACTCCGAATGTTGTGTTGAAAATTTTACTTGCTTACATTTTTTGGGGTTGGAATTGTGTTGGGCACATATGATCGTTATCTTACACTTTGATCTTGTTGCAGGTGTGGGATGTGAAAATCTGGAAGATCGATCCTTCAAACTCACAAAATAGATCGTTGATAGCATATTCTAGAGTAACTCTTAAAAGCAACATGCCTGTTCCAGATTATGCAAAAGAAGCTGCCAATATGCTAAAGAAGTATGCAAAACTGTAAATATTGATGTCATCACATTTTAAGTTACTATTCAATAGTGATTGAATCAAATAGCAAATCAAGGAGTCATCATTTATATACGAATCATAATTCAAGATGTACTTCATGTAAGACTTTGTAGTTTTTTTTTCTTTCTTTCTTTCTTTCCCACTATTGAAGCAATAATATTTTAGCATAGTATGTCATGCATACTTGATACCAAGGCTTTAAATTTGTGGACCGCATCAAGTGACAGGGCCAAAACACTGCACTACGACAGTGCCTGCAACCACATCAGTTCGCAATTGCAGTGTGATTGGTAATCTCAAAGAGTACCGCATCAAAATGCTGCAACATAGTGGATGCAACTGACTATTTGGTGCTTATAACAATTATTTTTCTATTTCTTTTGTCTTTGCATCATTTATTTAAAGGGTATTATTTAAAGGATTAGAGATATTTTAAAGTGACTGAAAGTTGATAATGAGGTAAATATGAAATTTAATTTAGAGAGAAACTAGAATATATTTGAATTATAAGTTACATGGCTGACCCAAGGTACAAGACGTCTAAGTCGGGGCTCAAGGCCTCAAGATTTTGGGTCTTAGTAGTCGTATATTTACTGAAAGTCCATAACTAGAAGACTATTACTTTTCTCATCTTATGACATTCTCTCGTTCTTTATTTTTTTTATGAAAATGTCTATGAGATTTTCGAATTCTATAATTTGAAATGAGTTTTCCTACTGTTTTGGGTGGAAAAATGAATTCTTCGCCAATTCAAATTTTATAATCCGAACACTGCAAAAAACAAAGTGGTTCCTTGCTCTTTTCGAATTATACAATTCGAGGTAAACAAGTTCGGATTATATAATTTGAATCGTATCAGCACACATACTGAGCATGCTTGTAACATTGATAGTCAGTTTAAGGACCATACTAATCATTCTAACCTCCATCTTTGTGTTTTTTAGATCATTGTTAGTTGTTTCCGTCGTGTCTCAGTCGAAAATCTGGTTTTTGAGCTACTTGATTAGATTGCTCAAGAACTTTCTTAGAAAATTTGAAGAAAAAAAAATCAAAGGATCAAGACTTTCTTAGAATGAAATTCATACGGGACTCCGCCCCTCAAAATCCAAAATTTCATTGTCTAGGCTCATTTTTTAAAAAAAATTTCTTCATATTTTCAGAAAAAATTTGCATTAGTTTTATTTGTTTTTTAGAATTTTTTGGTGCTATTTATATATATATATATATATATTTATGTTATTTGACATGTTTTTATCATATTTTACTTTGATTTTTTGTGGTTTTTAAAAGTGAAAATCGCAACTACTTAAACGAGAGAGATTCTGATTAGAATTTTTTGGTGCTATTTTAATATATATATATATATATATATATATATATATAT
>Ga0228711_1003162_pt1 | contig 25582 bp, 14 predicted proteins | sample MedpolnodulmetaG_2_FD_177996 | JGI IMG/M metagenome (GOLD analysis project Ga0228711, IMG submission 177996) | Root nodule microbial communities from Medicago polymorpha collected in Santa Monica, California, United States - brown nodules | ecosystem: Host-associated > Plants > Roots > Nodule... | reverse complement strand
GTTTATATAAATAAAAAATATATATATATATATATATATATATATATATATATATATATATATATATATATATATAAATTTAGTTTGGGATGCTTAAATAAATTTGTTTTGTACACTACTTATTTTATAATTAATACTTAATAAAATCATATGTCAATTTAATACTTAAAAAGTTATTAATTATAAAATGAGTAGTGTACAAACAAAATTTATTTAAGCACCCCAAACTAAATTCAACTCATTTCGGTGATAACAACAATCGTAATATAAGATGACATATAATCATGAACCTGAGAACTAGGATAAGATAATAACGCCCAGGCTAACAAATGGGCGACATTATTTGTTTGTCTTTTAATGAAACTTATGTTTAAGTTTTGATGATTCAGAAGTGAAGCTTTGCAACCATTCAGAATAGCGCCGAACATGAAATTGGTGCTTAGATTGTTAAAGATGCCACCAACCACTTGCTTACAATCAAGTTTGATAGACACCGAAGAAAACCTCAAATTATCAAACCAATTTATCGCTTCTTTTAAATCTTTTGCTTCCACCTCGTTGGATTGTGGGAGACCATTAAACCAAGTTGTATTCGCCCAAATGAACTCCCCTCTATGACACATGTCGACCTCATATCATCCTTGCTCTTTAAAAATTGCCGCATCGACATTGCAATTTACTACTTCATCCAATGGAATTGTAATTTTAATTTTAATCAAAACCAAAATTCCACAATTTGAACACTACTACACATAAGTTTTATCCATTAAATATCTATATTTTATTCACTTACTATCAATTAAACCTATTCATTAAAAAAAGAAATCAATTATATCTCTATAGTAAAAAAGAATCAATTAAATATCTATATTTAGGTCTGTTTTTTTAGGGGGAAAAGTAAAGTGATTTTAACATTCAATAATTTATTTCCATAAAAAAAACATTTAATAATTTAAAGATTATTTTTTATACATTTTATATATGAAGAAAAAAAGTAGAATCTATTTTGGACATGTTTGTTTATTGTAGTAAAATCCATTTTCTTTTAAAAAATAGTATAGTTGTTTGGATATGACAATATAAAAGAAATTTTTTGTTATAAAATTATCTTAATCTTTTGATATTTATTTTATCTCTTTTAAAATAAAATAAAAATCATTTTGTGCTTGTGTTTGATAAGTGCTAGAAAGTGTTAAACTCATGATGTATATTAAGCACTTTTGATTACTTGTTTCACAAGTTATTTGAGGAAAAGCCATGAAAAAGTAAGAAATTGCCTCATTATGCTTTTTATGTCTTACTTAACCCAATTGTGCAGGAAAAGAGTGATCAAGACATGAACCAATGAAAGAAAAAAAAAAGAGGAGCAAAAGGATTTGTCTCCCGAGCGACAAAATCTTGCCTGGCAAGATGTTGCCCGAGCAACAAATGTCGCCCGAGCAACAAATGTCGCCATGGCGGGAATGGAGAAACAGAGAGCATGTTTTTGGCCAGCAAAGTTCGCCAGAGCGACGAATGTCGCCATGGCGAGAATTTCCTGTCTGGCGAGATATGGCGGTTTGGAGCAAGTGGATGATGATGTGGCAGAAACCCACTGGCAAAGAAAGGTCCTGTCGCCATAGCGACAAAATCCTGTCTGGCAAGAAAGTAAATTTCTGCTGAAGTATAGAAGCCTCTTCTTCTCATTTCAGAAACATTATTATTAGATATTATGCTATTCTAGGGAGAGAAAAACATGGGAAAATTCAGAGAGACCCTTAAGGAGCAAGGGGCACAAGGATTGAAGCTATTCACAAGATCATTGAGACATCATGGCTTGATTCCATTCCATCTCTTCTTTTCTCCCTGTAAGGTTACCATGACAATGAGTAGCTAGACTCTTTTTTGCTGGGATTAAATGTAATCAACTCTACTAGTATGTATTCCCTTTGATTATGATGTTGTTTGATTTTAATTATTTCATGATGTTGAGGTTATTCTTGTTTTTCATGCTTTTAATATCATGAATTTGATTTGTAGTGAAAAATACCTTTTGAATCTAGGTTAGAATAATCTTTTATCAAAGCTTTTGTTCTAGACATGGAATTTAGGTTTGGATAATCACTTTGAATATTGGAACCCAAAGCTTTTGTATCGTTTAATAGCTTGGGAAATCAGCTATACAACGATACAATCGACTATTAGATCATTTAATAGTTTGGGAAATCGACGATTAAACGACCCAATAGAAATCACGACATCATTTAGACACGAATGATGTTGCCGAGCAATATGTGATAATATCAATTGATAATTAGAATCCGCAACACTAATCCGAGAATATGTATAAGTAGGTTGATGAAGTTTAATCCCAGCATAATCATTTCCCTATTAACTCTCAAACCATTTATAATTTCGTAGCTTTATGGCTTATGAAACAAAATATTGTGAAACCTTAGCTCAGAACAACATCGATTGTCGAACGGCTTAGAATATCGCACCAGTCCCTGTGGAGACCATAACAAAAATACTTACTTTTGATACTACATCAAAATGGCGTCATTGTCGGGGACTGGCGTTTAGATATTTTAAGCATCGCGACAATTTGTATTGTTTTGAGTATCTGTATATATTTTTCTCTATTGTATAGTTGTTTGCACTAACCCCTATTTGGTATACAAAGAAAAAATTTCTTGTTAGTTATATCCGTTTCAGATTCTCCATATAAACAAAATCATGGTTGATCATGGTTGTTTCAACTTCTACACTACATTTGAGTATGAACCATATCAACAATATCAACAACATCCTTATGAAGATGAACAAATATCAAATATGGAAATCCTTTTGAATATGTCCATATAACAATCCATGATAAACATGCAGAATACCAACCAAAGATTGATGAGTTTATCATTTCAGTTGGAGAGGATGCAAGCACAAATCATGGATATTCAAGCCAACAATCAATCCACTCACGGAGAACAAGAAAATATTCCAACTAGGGATGAGAAAGTCGGTGAGATTGTTGAAGAAGATGTTGATGAAACTGAGGAAGAAATCAAGTTAGAAGGATGTGGTATAATGAACATGGTGGAAGAAATAGAGATGCCACACGAAGTAGAATTTCCTCAAGAACAGTCATATACTGTGGAGGCCAAAACTATTGATGATGAAGAAGTAACGATAGTTGCAGAAAAACAAGAATGGTTACTTAGCAAGGAAAAATCATATATGAACAAAAGGGGAAGAAAGTGAGCAAGGCAGAAGTTGACCGTGTAATAGATGAAATATGTGCCTTGTTCAGCAAACAAAAGTTAGGGAGAATATGGACTCCACATCAGCTCTACTTCAAGTTCACGGAATTCCTCCCAAAGCAAAGGAGTACAAAGAAGGATGTGTTGTCCGTCTCATTTCAGCCACCCTAACGAAACAGGCGTCGAGCTAACGACGTTAAACAAGCGCTAGTTGAGAGGCAACCCAACTTTGTAAGTTTTTATGCTTTATTTATGCATTTTGGGATTTTAGATTAAGTCAATGGTAAGCCTTTTTGCACTGTGGTCATTTTCTGTAAATTGATAAGCTCGCTAAGCGAGAATTCTGTTTTTGGGCAGTCTTCTGTTTTTGAGCCAAAGTCAGTGAATCAACATCAGGTGCATGGTTATGATAGATATTGTTTGAATTGCTCAAAGGCAAGGTACAAGTTTCTTGTTTTTCTAGGTGTTTACTTGAATATGAAACGAGTACTTTGCACAAATTTTATTTCATCTAGTTCTCCGCAATAACATCTTTGTTTGTGAACCACTTATAACTAACCTAAATGTGAGGATACCTCAATGTGCTTAACTTATATGCAGGAGATTGACATTTCATTGTTTAACTCATTCACTTTATGTCAAATCTAATAATTGTTTTAAATTGTGCGAAAGCATGGAAAGGATCAAGGCACATTTTCGTTATTGAGTGAAATACTTGACCATATATAGCCTACCCAGTGAGAAGAGCGAGTACTTGATAACCCCATCTGAGCCAAATGGATCAGAGTCCATAATGTTGAACTGTCAAATTCATAAGCAAAAATTAAAAGTGCATAGTGAATTTGCCCTAAATTTTCAAATCCAGTTCATCATTGATTCATTATTGGACTCTAATAATTTTGTCATTGTTGAACCCTAAACTCTTAAGATGTTTATTGGCCCTTGTCTTAGGATAGGGGAACATTCAAATTAGGGTTATGTTTTGTTCAAGTTGGGGAGAAAAGGGAGGTTAACTTAATTGTCAAGTAATGGTGAAATCGAATTTTTGATCAAGACAACAGTGTTGTGTAAATACAAAAAAAAACAAAAACAAAATGTGTACATGAAAAAGAAAAGAAAAAGAGAAAAAGAAGAAAAGAAAGAAAAGTCAAAAATAGAATAAGTTGTCGAGATTGAGGTGTAGATTGTTTACCACCAAGGGTTTGTTTAGAATTTAAGGGGAATGTTGTAAAGTTATCTTTTGAATGTAAATAGAAAGAATGTTCCTCTAAGCTTGACCATTTGAATTCAAATATCCCACAAATGTCCTTTCTTTTGTAGCCGAGCCAAGTTACAACCCTAAAAGACCTTTTGATCCATGTTTACGCTTTTTGAAATAATATTTGGATGAACACATAACTTGATCTGAATGTTAACTTGATTGCCGAATGCGTGTTTCATAACCCTCACTCATTGATTTCACTTTGTTTATCTACTTACAAAGAAGTGTGTTAGGTGTGGTTCATGAATAAGTGTGTTATTGACTTGAACTGTGTGACATGAACTTTGTGCATAGGACTCATTTCATATATGCAGTAGATTTCTAGATTAGTTGGAAACTTCAGACTTACCCGTGCATCCACTTTGAATCATGCATCTGAACAAATCATGTTTTTCAAAACCTTTGCTCCTTATGTCTTGTGATTAACTTTGTTCTCTTTTGAGTATTTTGTTTGAGGACAAACAAAGAGTTAAGTTGGAGAGAGTTTGATAAGTGCTAGAAAGTGTTAAACTCATGATGTATATTAAGCATTTTTTATTACTTGTTTCACAAGTTATTTGAGGAAAAGCCATGAAAAAGTAAGAAAATGTCTCATTATGCTTTTTATGTCTTACTTAACTCAATTGTGCAGGAAAATAGTGATCAAGACATGAACCAATGAAAAAAAAAAACAAAAAGAGGAGCAAAAGGATTTGTCGCCCGAGCAACAAAATTCTGCCTGGCAAGATATCGCCCGAGCAACAAATGTCGCCATGGCGGGAATGGAGAAACAGAGAGCATGTTTTTGGCCATCAAAGTTCACCAGAGCGACAAATGTCGCCATTGCGAGAATTTTCTGCCTGACGAGATATGGCGGTTTAGAGCAAGTGGATGATGACGTGGCAGAAACCCACTGGCAAAGAAAGGTCCTGTCGCCATAGCGACAAAATCCTGTCTGGCAAGAAAGTAAAATTCTATAGAAGTATAAAAGCTTCTTCTTCTCATTTCAGAAACATTATTATTAGATATTATGCTATTCTAGGGAGAGAAAAACAGGGGAAAATTCAGAGACACCCTTAAGGAGCAAGGGGCACAAGGATTGAAGGGATTCACAAGATCATTGAGACATCATGGCTTGATTCCATTCCATCTCTTCTTTTCTCCTTGTAAAGTTACCATGACAATGAGTATCTAGACTCTTTTTTGTTGCGATTAAATGTAATCAACTATACTAGTATGTATTCCCTTTGATTATGATGTTGTTTGATTTTAATTATCTCATGATGTTGCGGTTATTCATGTTTTACATTCTTTTAATCTTATGAATTTGATTTGTATTGAAAAATACCTTTTGAATCTAGGTTAGAATAATCTTCTATCAAAGCTTTTGTTCTAGACATCGAATTTAGGTTTTGATAATCACTTTGAATATTTGAACCCAAAGCTTTTGTATCGTTCAATAGCTTGAGAAATCAGCTATACAACGATACAATCAACTATCAGATCGTTTAATAGTTTGGGAAATCGACGATTGAACGACCCAATAGAAATCACGACGTCATTTGGACAGATTGATGTTGTCGAGCAATATGTGATAATATCAATTGATAATTAGAATCTGCAACACTAATCCGAGAATACGTATAAGTAGGTTGATGACGTTTAATCCCAGCATAATCATTTCCCTGTTAACTCTCAAACCTTTTATAATTTCGTAGTTTTATAGCTTTTGAAACAAAAAATTGTGAAACCTTAGCTCAGAACATCGATTGTTGAACGGCTTAGAATATCGCACCAGTCCCTGTGGAGACGATAACAAAAATACTTACTTTTGATACTACACCAGTGTTCAATTTATTTTTTTAGATTTTGAATTTTTTTTAAAACCTATAAACATATATGCAATACTCTTAGAAAATTGTGTCAACGCGTGTAAATAATGAAAGGTCTTTTTTTAATAGATATCTTCAGCTTTTATATTGTATCAAACTCGACAAACTATGTTTATCGTTTACAATGACACTAACAAATATATAAAATTAATTCTTATCTTTTTCTAATGACATTAACAATATATAACATTAATTTAAAAAATAGTTTGAAAGTATAAATGAAAGAATGAAAAAATTACTTCAAAATCTCTTATTTTCATTTTTGTATAGTAAATAATATAATAGATGAGCAAACTTTGAAAAATGAAAGAGATCACTTTGAATATATTTATACTATATATAAATGATATATGAGATTTTAGGCTGATTTTTTCATCTACTTAAATAAACTTGTCTATAATATTGTTTATCGTTGATATCATTAAAAAAATATAGAAATTTATATTATACTTTTTATATTATTGTTGTCATTGAAATAAATATACATGGTTTATAATTTTGTAATAGATAAACATCTCTTTAAATTAATTTTTTTTATCAAAAACATCTCTTTATACTTTTTAAAAAAGAGAGGAAACATCTCTTTATCTATACTATATATCTATACTTCTATACTATATATAAAGAAAACTACCACTTTCAACATACTTTTGGGTTGGACTTTTCTTTTCAAAAATACGCTTAATTTTAAATACAAATAACACATGTAACAAATAAATAAGTATAAATTTAATTTAAGGAGAAAACTTACACACCGTTCCTTATAAACTATTCATACTGTTAGTCAATTATAAAATAACACGTGGATTAATAATCCATGTTACTAATCGTCTCCGTTAACCTTCTTTTACCTCCGTTAATCACAAATCAAACTCACAAAAAACTAACACAAAACAAAAACTCATGTTACTTTTTTATCAGCCGCTTTTATGTTGTACATCTGTGTTATTCTCCTCAATACATCCGACAAAGATTGGCAAGTATTTTCATATCTCTTAGACAAAAAACAGTATTTCCATATTATTTTATTTTATTAATATAAGTTACTTTTTATTACTCTTTGATCAATTGTAACAAATGTGAGAAAAAAATAATGTTAAAGATTGAACTTTAAATCCTCTAAAAAAAGATTAGTAACAAGCGTGAGCGAAAAATAATGTTAAAGATTGGATTTTAAATTCTCTAAAAAAAAAAAGATTAGTAACAAACTTGAGCAAAAAATAATGTTAAAGATTGAACTTTAAATTCTCTAAAAAAAAGATTAGTAACAAACCTGAGCAAAAAATAATGTTAAAGATTGGACTTTAATCCTCTAAAAAAAGATTGGTAACAAACTTGAGCAAAAAATATTGTTAAAGATTGGACTTTAAATCATCTAAAAAAAAGATTATGATTCAAAATATTTTAGAAAAAGATTTGTTAGCACTATATTAAACATAAATATTAATAAGTAGGATTCTCAGAGTTCATAGTTTGTTCTCGCATTGTTTAGTTTTTCTCAACCTCTCTCATCCCTCTGCATCAGAATTCAGAATTAAGTGCAAGTTTTTTTCTTTTTCTTTCATGTTTTTTTTGGTAGATAGACGAAATGACAAAGTCATTATAAACTCACAGTGGAGGTATCGAGATTCAAACCCCGGTTATGGCCTCCAATCTATCAATTTCGGCATTTTACCGGTTGAGTTAGGACTTCAGATTCTTTTTCTTTCATGTTACTACTAGGAAAAGAGTGTAACAAGAGTTATACAAATAAATAAACATAATAAAATAGTCACATAAAAAAAATAACTGTAACCAAAAAAAAAACATTGACGCCATAAAAAAGAGGAAAAGAGTGTACGTTTTCTGCTGCTTAGAGCCGAGTGTCACTGTAGTTTCCCTCTCACCCACCGGCCACCACCATTTCCGCCGTCACCGTTGTTTCTATGGCGCTAACGTCAATGTCATCGATCATTAAAACCCTCATCGGCGGTTGTTTCTATGGCGGCACCGCCGACCACCACAACAACCACTTCCAGGAACTCAAATTCAACGACACCAAAACGTCTTCGTCAAGGTTACAATTCTTCGTTCGCATGATGTGGAACTGTAAAACCATAGTTATCCATGCTTCAAGAGAAGACACAGTGGAATCTATTCTCCAACAAATTTCAACCAAAACCAAAATTCCTATTGAATATCAACGATTGATCTACAATGGAAAACAGCTTCAGCAACAACGGAGTCTCGGCGAATGCGGCATCGAAAACGACGCCAATCTTCAATTGGTTGGTCAATTGAAGAGTATAGGGCGTTCTGTAGTGTGGAAAACTACAGATGATATTGTTTCAATGATTCTCAAACTCTGTAGAGGTGAATCAGTGATTGGTGCTTCCGTAATTTTTTGTAAACACTTTACAAAGTATATGCATAATTCCTTCCATGTTATCAAGATTATGAAAATTCCCTCTCTGTTGGTAGCTCTTTATAAGTCTCCTTACGCAAGTAATGCGAGCATTGCTGATTCGTCTATTAGGAATTTCGTGAAAGTTTGTTTAGAATTGAAGTGCAAAACGTTGCAGGGGGCTTACCTTGAAGTGTTATTAGAGTTTTGTGAATTGCTTAGAGGTGTAGGGTGTAAGTGTGATGATCCTTTGTATGTTTGTTGTCGGGATGGTTTTGCGGAATTGTTGATTCTTGTTGGTGGTGTTCCAATTACAAATCTTAAAATGAAGGTTTTGCTTCGGGGTGTTATTGACTGTATCCGCGAGATCGTAGATGAGTTGTTGAGGTTTTTGGATTTGAGTATGAATTGTCCCACTAAAATGGGGCCTTCGTACAAAGTTGTTTTGGATTTTGTTAAATTCTGTTGCGCTTTGAGGATGGGATTCGCCAAGGAGCAAGCAACATCCGATGAATCTTTGAATTGTGATATTTGCTATGAGGACGATCCCTTGTTTTCAGGAGTACCTGATCAACTTCATATTGTATTTATTAAGTTATTGAGCAAAATGGATGAGTGCCTTCAGGTCATGGAAGATTGCTTGGTTAACAAGAAACGTGGAAATGGGGAATGGGATGTTATCCATAATTGTTATCTTATTATTCTTAAGGAATTGTTTCACATCTCCAAGTTCTACAGCGGTGCACAAGAACAGTTTTGGGGACTTTTCTTGCATCGAAAAAATGTGCTACCTCATATAATTGTTCGATACGTGAAGGAAACTGATGATCATCGGTGGCTTCTTGAGAACAGAATTGTGACCGATTTTGAATCCAGGAGGCATTTGGCGATGATGCTATTCCCTGACTTAAAAGATAAGATATTGGGATATGAGATGCTTATTGACAGGTCTCAGGTTTTGGCTGAATCTTTTGAGTACATATCACGAGCTATGCCTAGATCACTGCAGGGTGATCTATTTATGGCATTCAAGAATGAGAAAGCTACAGGACCGGGTGTACTGAGGGAGTGGTTTGTTTTGGTGTGTCAGGAAATATTTAATCCAAAAAATGCTCTTTTTGTGGCATGTCCAAATGACCACAGGAGATTTTTTCCTAATACTGGTGAGATTTGTTTAGATATCTAAATGCGTAATTTTTCTCTTCTGCTTACCATGCTTTCCAAGTTTTTGTCAATGACAAGTACATTGTTCGCGTGTCCTTTCGAAAGAAACATAAATTTGATAAGATTTATAGAATCTTTACAAAATGACATTTCTTAGGATAATAAAATGTTGACCTAGTGTTCAAGGGTGTACATATCTTCTGCAAAATAATTTCACAATTGTGAAGTCCCTACAGAACAAAATGCATGTTCAAAGGTTCAAGACTACTTACTTCGTAAGAAACATCTGACTTTAAAAACCTCAATAGTTTAGTTGATGTTAGCTTATTTATTTCTGTAGCAGTAGCAATGATTCATCTGGGTTGTAGAGGTGCAGGTGCTCCATTAACTTTCAATATTTTTAGAGACTCCTCTTTGTGAAACATCTTTTTTCTTCCTGAATAGAGGGAATGGATTCTCTCCATTGGAAGTCTCTCAATTGTTAAATATAAACCATCAAACATGTGAGAGAGAGCGAAAAAAATTATAAAGAAAAAAGAAGATTTAGTTTGTGGTGGATATGTAACAATTGTGAAAAATTGAAAGAATTTCAATGGAGAGAATCAATTTCCCTGAATAGAATTTCATATCCCAGCTGCCTTCGGTATTTCAACTCACCAAAAACAGGGAGGTTTTCAGATTTTATTAAACATGACAACCATGTAACACAAGTGTTAAAGTGGGACTGTGATGGGCCAGTTCACCTATTAACTCTTGATTGTGTAATACTAATATGTCTGATCATTAGCATTTTGTCACAAAACTTGAGTTCCCATTTGTTAATGTTAGGTACTATGGTTGTTTAGCTATTTTCGTGAATATTGATGTGTTTTACTGTATATTTTTTATCAATAGATATTATTGAACAGCTTTTGTGCAATCATACTTAGTATTACAATTCTTGATAGAACTCATAATTGAGAAGAAAGTACAGAAAAGTGAAATATAAATTATATTGACTATGAGAGAAGTGTTTTACATCAAGTAGCCATTGAGGCTATATTGAAAATTAGACCAACTAATCTAACCAACATGCAACAAACTTTTACATTTCTAATACTTAGTATACTCTCCTTCTACCTGTCTACAGCATCTATGGTAAATGCTCTGCACCTAAAGTACTTCATCTTCTCTGGACGTATTATTGCATTAGCTTTGAAGAAGAAAGTGCACGTGGGTATTGTTTTTGATCGTGTATTTTTCAAGCAATTGGCTGGAAACTATATAATTACTTTAGAAGATATTCGGGATGCAGACCCTATAATGTATAGTAGCTGCAAGCAAATATTGGAGATGGATGCTGATTATATTGATTCAGATGCATTAGGACTGACATTTTCTATAGAGGTAGAGGAATTAGGACACAGGGAAGTGATTGAGCTCTGCCCTGGTGGAGAAAGCCTTGTTGTGGATAGTAAGAACAGGGAGAAGTATGTTCATCTTCTTATACAGAGTCGTTTTGTGACATCCATATCTAAGCAGATATCACATTTTGCCCAAGGTTTTGGTGATATTATATCTGGCTCAAGTCTAGAGTTCTTCCAATTTTTAGACCTTGAAGATTTTGATTGGATGCTGCATGGGAGTGAAAATGACATTTCTGTTGAAGATTGGAAGGCACATACCAAGTATCGTGGCTATAAAGAGAACGATCGTCAGATATCTTGGTTTTGGGAGGTATGTAGGATACTGATCTTATGGGATCACATTGTCTTTCCCTTCATCTTCACTATTTATTTTTTCCCTCTTTTCTTGCATTTTATGTTGAGTGTAAATTTATTGTATTTATTTTCATATTCAAGAACAAACTAAATTGTGACAAAAAAAAGAGAGAACAAACTACATTAATTTCCCCCTATTTAAATAGTTCATAGGCAGGACGCAGGAGTAGCTTTATTGGGCAACACATGGTTATCTCTAAGGTTGTCCCTGCTGTGTTCCATGCCCTCTAATCTTGATTAGTTGTAAATTTTACCAATTTCCATGACGGAATTGTTTGCCTTGTTTCAAATTGAAACCACTTATAGAATTTACTCTTCTCCTTATTTCCTGGTCATAAGTCATGTTAGAATTCTATTCTGTGCTTGTGTAAATTATTTGTATTTTCTAGCCGTGTTAGGTTCGAGTTTTGATTTGCTCTACATTTTGTATAAATGCCTCCCTTAGTTCATTTATGCTTCCAAATAGTAACATGATTTTGTTACTGATGCATGAAATCATAATTATAAATACTTTGTGGTCGGAATACCATAGTGCAGCCATATTTACCTTTGCAGAATCTAGTTAAAACCAGTGTTATAATGAATTCGAAAATCCTAGAATGTGAAAGTTTCAACACTTCCTTTCATCTGCATAGTAAGTTCCTAGTTCCTACGACTTTTTTATATTATTATTATTAAAAAAAAAAGCTTTTGTTATTATTTTAAGAAAAAGCATGCAGTTATTGAAGTCTTTGAAATAATTCTTTCTGGAATGGTTTTAAAATAACTTACCATGTAAATTTGCAAGGAGATGCTGCTCAGTGTTTAATTTGTTTATATTATATTTTATCCAAAAAAACTTGGCAGATCGTTGGAAGAATGTCGGCGGAGCAAAAGAAGGTTCTTCTGTTCTTTTGGACATCTGTGAAACATTTACCAGTTGAAGGTTTCCGGGGCTTGAATTCCCGTCTGTTAATTTGCAAATCCAGTCAACCTGATAATCACCTGCCGTCGTCTCACACATGTTTTTACAAGCTGTCCTTTCCTGCGTATTCTTCTATGGCTATCATGCAAGATCGCCTTGGAATCATCACTCAAGAACACATCAGCTGCAGTTTTGGTACTCGGTAACAGTGAATAGAATACAGCTGCAATTTGGTTAGAAGGCGTTTTGAATCTTTTGATTGCACATAGAAATACCATAGCCACCTTTGTACATTTGGATAGGAATGTTCCTTTTTTTTTTGTCGAAATGATAACCTGAGAATGCTTTCTAGTTCTGTTTTTTGAAGGAAAGAATTTTTTTCTGTTGACAATGTTAAGATAGCAAGTGCAATTCTTCTTCACTTTATGATTTCTGGAGTGATGTTAACTTATGTTCTTCACGCTTTTAAATCTGAAGTTGGTCTAGTGGATTATTTTATCAGCGTATCTGGCTTGTTTCATGCTTCAATGGTTTTGACTTTTGGGGTTGCATATTTTCAGTGAAGAAAATCAATGCCAATTTTCAACTTATAAATATTTTCTACTTAAAAACGTTACACCACATGCATTGTTAATACTTAACACCTTAATATGTTTCCACATAGTACTACTCCCTCCGTCTTACAATAGATGTCTTATTTGAGTTTTATTTATTAAAGAAAAATTAATAGTGTTGATTTTAATGTAAAATGTATATCATCTACTAAAACACTCTTGTTAATTATAGTTAGTGAAATGGTTATAGATGATTGAAATGCAATAAAGAAAGGGCATGTTAGTGGAAAAAGTAATAAATGATGTATTGATATTGCAATATGGACAAATAATTTGTGACAAAAAAATTAGGAAAGACGACATCTATTGTGAGACGTAGGGAGTAAATTAGTTTTACTAATCCTTTTTTTTTTCTTTTGTTCCAAGTAAAAACATAAAATGATAAACTGTTTGGACACTCACAAAAGTACTTAAACAATAAATTAAATATCATTTATTCAAATCTAGAGAAACACAGTTTAAATAGTACTTACAAAAAAAATTATATTTATCTTCTTTTAAAAACAAAATATACATAAGGCACATATTTTTACCACTAAATCAAATTCTTGAAATGATCAATCAGCTTTAAATTTTCAAGAAACACTCAAACAGGTAAGTGAGATTATGAAAGAATTTTAATGATCCCTAACTCTATTAAAATATTAAGTTGAACCATTTTTTTTTAAAGAAACGAACCTTGTATTTAACCACTTACTACTAGCTATGTGATATGACTTTAAATTTTAACCACTTACAATCAATTTCATCTCTATATTTAATCACTTATTATCAGGTTGGTCCTAACATTACTATTGAAGAACTAATATGAGTAAATTTTGATTGAATCGGAGACCTCTTCAAAATATTTATAATCTCAAGGACTTATTTAAGAGAATGCTAGAGACGGATTTGGTATTTTATACCACGTGTGGTAGCCTTAACTTATATATTTAAATAACAAAAAGACGAGCATATTCCATTGCGTTTAATTATATATATAAAAGATACCAATATCTACATATACTATGATCAAATAGTTTTAGTAAATTAGATTAAAATAATCTCTTTTTATAGTGTCCAATGTTGTTTCTATTATAGTCGCGTGATTTATATTTTAATGTGATTTAGCTATTTTGTTTTTAATTAAGAATTTAAATATTATAATAAAAATGATAAAATAGTAAATTTAATTGGTTTAAATCTATACCTGTATATAAATGAGATAATCAAGTGATTGAATTAAAGTGGATGAGTTCTACCAAAGGACAAATCAATCTCGAGAATCCAAGTTTGATTATTGGATGAGACAATTCTAGGCATATTTTACTTACCTCCAGATTACTAGGGTCCCATTTGCCTCGAAACCGGAGTGTTAGCACCAATAAAATACTCCCTCTGTCCCTATATATAGACACCATTTGCCTCTAATAAAAGAGTGCTTATATTTAGGGACGGAGGGAGTATATAAATGGGATACATGGTTTTGAAGCGGCTTTTCATTAGCACTTTTGTGTTAATGAAATTTCAATTAATAACTAAAAAAATTAAATCTCAGTAAATTAAAATAAGAGTAAATTACACTCCCCTCCCCTAAAAGATGTTTGAATTACACTCTCATCCCCTCTTTTGTTAAAATATACACTCCCCTCCTTTGAAAAATAAAATTTATACTCTCCTCCCTTATAAGATACTTGAATTACAACCCTCTCCCTTAGTAATTAAATATGGACTACACTTTAATCTATTTTAGAATAAATAAATATTTTAATAATTTATATTGATTTTGAATCACCATTTAAAAAATATAAATTCATTTCTTTATAATCTAAATGCCAATGACAATTAAATTTGAATATTTTTTTTTATTAATTTTATAATTTAGAGTATTAAATTCACTATTAAATAACCATAGTTAATCGACTTTAGTAATTTTTCACATATTTTAATTTTATTTTGGGTTGTTTCATATTTTATAATAAGGTTTAAAACTATATGTTAATGAAATTGTAAATAAAAAATAGAGAAAGATATGTATTGAAAATTTGATTATATTAAAATGAACCCGCAATGTTTTTTTTTCTCTTTAAAGCGTGTTAGATTATTTTTGTGCTAGTTTATTAGAAATAAAACAAAATATTGAGGGACTAAAGCGTAGATTTTAACTTAAGAGGGGATGGGTATGTAATTCAAGCTTCTCTCAAGGGAGGGGAGTGAAATATTTTCTAATATGTTTTGAATCAGAGGGGGAGGGGATTGTATATTTTAACATAAGAGGGGAGGAGAGTGTAATTCAAGCATCTTTGAGGGGAGGGGAGTGTAATTTACCCTTAAAATAAAAACAAAAGAGTTTATTTTAATCTTATTTGTCAAAAATATATATCTATACTATATATAAGAAAATAACATGTTTCGGCTCTTTTTTGCTGACTTTTTCTCTTTTCAAAATTACTCTCAACTTTCAATACAAATAACATATTATAAGTTTTTATTCAGTTTTTTTCTTTATGCTATTTAATTTTACTGTCGTATGTAAGATTTGTCTCCTCTGAAACATAACCCTAATAGATAGGCACTTAGGGAAGTGGCATACCTAATATTGATGTATATACGACTTAATCAGGGTGTAACTAATTAGTAACTAGGGAAACAAGCCATAGAGAGAACCCTGAGATAAAGGTACTTAGGGAGGTGACATACCTAATATTGGTGTAAACCTACTCCAATCAGGAAGTAACTAGTTAGTAATTATGGAAACATGTGATTTCAAGACTTAAATTAGCCCAATAACTTCAGTCTCCTCGAATCTTGGTAAGGTAGACGCTGATAGATTTGCCCGTTTGTTGAACTATCGAGATGGAGAGTGTGTTATGTGTTTCTAAGATTCAATAGACGAGGGAACCTTTAGGATACTTTGAATTTAGGAACCTTATCATCTGTCATTGTTTCAAATACCTTTGAGAAAGTAAGAACCTACACGAAACCTTCGCGCGTAAGTGTATCTCTCTATAGGACTGACAACCCTAAACACTTAAACACGTATGAACTCCAGTGTAATGGTTGCAACTGACAGCTAGAGGGGAATGAACCCATATCTCTGAGAGAGTAAGACCCCACATGTATCTACCTGTGTGATCAGTAGGTGTAACTCGACAACTGATATGTAGTAAAACCCCATAAACTTATCACTTAGATAGATAACGATTAATAGCATGAATAAGACTTGACTATTACGTAATTCCAACAATTAAATAAGGGGATTTGAAAAATCCTAACCGACGCTAATATTTTGCAATCAAACTGGTAAATTTTGCTCTGTTGCAAACAAATTAAATTGAAAAACTATAAACCCTTATCTTTTATTTATTTTATTGTTCTCAAATAAATAGAGTGAATTATTTTGTTGAAATGACAATCCACGTGAATACGATATCTACTTATCACTTTACTACTTGGTAAACAATTCGATACACTTGCCTAAATCCGACTATCAACCTTAAAAACTAAATAAAAAACCATCAAACTAAACACTTCATATTGCTTAAATGTATTTTTTGTATTGAATTGAATGTGGAGGTATATATAATTTAAAAGATGGGTGGTGATCGGAGAGAAGGTGTTCAAACATACAATGGTATGTACATCTTCCCTCTCATCGTCACTCACTCCTCTTAAAAACTAAAAAAAAGCCATAAATATGTGCCAAATTTGAATGATCGTGTGTTGTTTTTAGCCTTTTCCCTTTTATCACCTTTCCTTTTATCATTTTCATTCACTCATTTATGGTTTTTCTACATGCATTGTTTGATCATTTGATGTTGCAGCATATTCAGATGAAATGTGGTGCTCTGAAGAAACAAGATTGCAACGGCAGCTAACTGCCGCTCGAATTGAAACCGGCGGTAGCTAACTACCGAGGAAAAGAATCCGGCGGTAGTTAACTGCCGACGATGTTAAAGTTGACAATAAGTACTAGTATCTTTCATTGCATGACACTTTTTCATCACTCAAGTCACGTCACCGATAACTTAGCTTCACTCTCACTCACCGCTGTCTGTCTACGCCCTCCCCGTTGCCGGCGGCGAGGGCTAACGTCAATGTCATCAATTACTAAAACTATCACTGGCGGTTGTTTCCACCAACCGAGCATCAATGACGCCACCGCCGACCACCACAACAACCATTCCCCGGAGCTCAAATTCAACGACACCAAAACGACGTCGTCACAGTTGCAATTCTTCGTTCGCATGATGTGGAAATGTAACACCATAGTCATCCACGCTTCAAGAGAAGACACGGTGGAATCTATTCTCCAACAAATTTCATCCAAAACCAAAATTCCTATTGAATATCAACGATTGATCTACAATGGAAAACAGCTTCAGCAACAACGGAGTCTCGGCGAATGCGGCATCGAAAACGACGCCAATCTTCAATTGGTTGGTCAATTGAGGAGTATAGGCCGTTCTGTAGTGTGGAATTCTGCAGATGATATTGTTTCAATGATTCTCAACCTCTGTAGAGGCGAAACGCTGAATGGTGCTTCCATGATTATTCATAATCACTTTGCAAAGTATATGAATAATTTTGAATATTTTTATGTTTTCAAGTTAATGAAAATTCCTTCTCTGTTGGTAGCTCTTTATATGTCCCCGTTTGCACGTAACAAGAATATTGCTGATTTCTCTATTGAAAGTTTCATTGAGATTTGTTTAAATTTGAAGTGCAAAAAGTTGCAGGGTTCTTACCTTGAAATATTGTTGGAGTTTTGTGAATTGCTTAGAGGTGTAGGGTGTAAGTGTGATGATCCTGTGTATGTTTCTTGTCGGGATGGTTTTGGAAATTTGCTGACACTCGTTAGTGGTGTCCCCATTAACAATCCTAATATGAAGGTTTTGCTTCGGGGTGTTTTTGACTGTGTTCACGAGATCGCAGATGAGTTGTTGATGTATTTGGATTTCAGTATGAATTGTGACACTGCCGAAGGGCTTTCGTACAAAGTTGTTTTGGATTTTGTTAAATTTTGTGGCCCTTTGAGGATGGAATTCGCCGAGGAGCAAGCAACATCTGATGAATCTTTGAATTGTGGTGTTTGCTATGAGGAGGATTCTTTGTTTTCAGGAGTAGTTGATCAACTTCATATTGTATTTATTAAGTTATTGAGCAAAATGGACGAGTGCCTTCAAGTCATGGAAGATTGCTTGGTTAACAAGGAACAAGGAAAAGGGGATGTTATCCATAATGGTTGCTCTCATTATCTTATAATTCTTAAGGAATTGTGTCACATCTCTAAGTTCTATAGCGGTGCACAAGAAAAGTTTTGGGGACTTTTCTTGCATCGAAAAAATGTGCTACCTCATATGATTGTTCGGCACGTGAAGAAAACCGATGATCATCGATGGCTTCTTGAGAACAAAATTGTGACCGATTTTGAATCCAGGAGGCATTTGGCGTTGATGCTATTCCCTGACTCAAAAGATGAAATATCGGGATATGAGATGCTTATTGACAGGTCTCAGGTTTTGGCTGAATCTTTTGAGTACATGTCTCGAGCTAAGGCTAAATCTCTGCAGGGTGGAATATTTATGGCATTCAAGAATGAGAAAGCTACAGGACCGGGTGTACTAAGGGAGTGGTTTGTTTTGGTGTGTCGGGAAATATTTAATCCAAAAAATGCTCTTTTTGTGGCATGTCCAAATGACCACAGGAGGTTTTTTCCTAATGCTGGTGAGTTTTATCTGGATATCCAAATGCATAATTTTTCTCTTCTGTTTACCTTTCCAAGTATTTTTCGATGACAAGTACATTTTTCCCGTGTCTTTTCAAAAGAAACATAAATTTGATGAGATTTATAGAATATTAGAATGTTTACAAAATGATATTTCTTAGGGTATTAAAATGTTGACCTAATGTTCAAGGGTGTAAAAATTTTCTGCAAAATAATTACTTAATATGTTAAGTCCCAACAAAACAAAATGCAAGTTCAAAGGTTGAACACAACTTACTTCTTAAGTATCGACATGTTTTACCATATATTTATATCAATAGATGTTATGGAACAGCTTCTGTGCAATCATATTTATTAGTATATTCTCCTTCTACTTGTCTGCAGCATCTAAGGTAAATTCTCTGCACCTAAAGTACTTCATCGTCTCTGGACGTATTATTGCATTAGCTTTGAAGAAGAAGGTGCATGTGGGTATTGTTTTTGATCGTGTGTTTTTCAAGCAATTGGCTGGAAACTATATTATTACCTTAGAAGATATTCGAGATGCAGATCCTATAATGTATAGTAGCTGCAAGCAAATATTGGAGATGGATGCTGATTATATTGATTCAGATGCATTAGGACTGACATTTTCTACAGAGGTAGAGGAATTAGGACACAGGGAATTGATTGAGCTCTGCCCTGGTGGAGAAAGCCTTGTTGTGGATAGTAAGAACAGGGAGAAGTATGTTCATCTTCTTATACATAATCGTTTTGTGACATCCATATCTAAGCAGGTATCACATTTTGCCCAAGGTTTTGCTGATATTATATCTTGCTCAAGGCTGGAGTTCTTTCAATTTTTAGACCATGAAGATTTTGATTGGATGCTGCATGGGAGTGAGAATGCCATTTCTGTTGAAGATTGGAAGGCACATACCAATTATCATGGCTATAAAGAGACTGATCATCAGATATCTTGGTTTTGGAAGGTATGTAGGATACTGATCTTATGGAATCACATTGTCTTCACCTTTATCTTCACTGGTTTTTATTTCCCCCCCTTTTCCTGCACTTTCAAATTCTTTGGCGAGTGTAAATTTATTATATTTATTTTCATATTCAAGAACAAACTAAATCAATTTCCCCCTATATAAATATTGTATTGGCAGCCGTGGCTTTATTGGGCAACATGTCTCCTGCTACATAGTGCTCTCTAAGGCTTTCCCTGTGTTCCATTTCCTCTAATTCTGATTACTTGAAAAGTTTCCCCATTTCCATGACGTAATTATGTACCTTGTTTCACATAAACCATTTTTGAAATCCACTTCTCTCCTTACCTGGTCGTCAGTCATGCTAGAGTTATAATCTGTGCTTGTTTACATTATTCCTTTTTTCTAGCCCTATTACTTTAGGTTCAAGATTTGATTTGCTTCTTTGTATAAATGTTTCCCTTTAGTTCATTTATGCCTTCAAATAGTAACAATTTTTTGTTACTGATGCATGAAATCACAATTTTAATACTCTGTTCATAACAACCAAGTCTTTTCCGACTAAATGTGGTCGGTTAGATGGATCAAATGACACCATAAATATCATGCTCTATTATAAACTGAGTTCAAAGATGGACCATTCAACCCTAAAATACCTTAAGTGCAGCCGTATTTACCATTGCAGAATCTTGTTAAAATCAATGTTATAATGAATTCCAAAATACTAGAATACAGAAGTTTCATTATCTCCATCTTATGTTCACAAGCAATAAACCTGCATAGTAAGAAATTCTTATGACTTTTTATATCATTATTCTTATTATTAAAAGAAATAATTTTTAGTTAGTATGTAAAAGCATGTGGTTATTGAAGCCTTTGAAGTTATGTAATTTTTTAAAATAACTTGAAATTATGTGGTTATTGAAGCATGTGGCTACTCAGTGTTTAATTTTTTTTAACATTATATTCTATTATCAAAAACTTGGCAGATCGTCGGGAGAATGTCAGCAGAGCAAAAGAAAGTTCTTTTGTTCTTTTGGACATCTGTGAAACATTTACCAGTTGAAGGTTTCCGTGGCTTGAGTTCCACTCTATTAATTTCCAAATCCAGCAAACCTGATAATCACTTGCCCTCATCTCACACATGCTTTTACAAGCTGTGCTTTCCCCCATATTCTTCTATGGCTATCATGCAAGATCGCCTTGGAATCATCACTCAAGAGTACATCAGCTGCAGTTTCGGTACTCCCTAACGGTGAATAGAATACACCTGTAATTTGGTTAGAAGTGGTTTTGAATCTTTTTATTGCACATAGAAATACTGGTAGTCACCTTTGTACATTTGGATTGGATTGTTCCATTTTTTTTTTGTCAATATGATAATATGTGAAGGCTTTCTAGTTTTGTTTCTCAAATCGATTCTGGGTGGCAATGCCGTTAATCTTATGTGAAGTGTTTGTATGAGGGGTCAAGAGTCAAGAAAACAGGATTGAAGGAAAGAAGTTTTGATGTTATATTCATTTTCACATACTAACAGTTTTACTGACCCAGTTTTTTGCTTCCGTTTCAACTCTAATGATTTCCAGAACCTCGACCGTATAAAGAACAAATATTTAAGCATATTTTGTTAAGAGGTACGTAGTATACCGATTCATAACCAAATAAATGTGTAAGATGATAAATTGTTGGGACAAAGACGAGAGTATAAAATATAGTAAATATCATTTATTCAAATCTAGAGAAACACAGGAACACACCATGAAAAACTCATGTAACCTCCCCAAGAACCGTTGCACCTTATAGCTGATCACTTCAATACACAACTCATGGAATAGAATTTCACATGTCCACCTTTCAGCATGTATATATATGCTGACATGGAGCAAAGTTCCATACATAACTGATGTAGATAGCTATACCCTCCATATGAATAACCATTTCCAAAGACTTACTATAACAACAATAATAAACTTTAATAAAGGAAAGGAAAGTAAAGAAATAATAATAGAAAACTTTTCAACCTCGACATGCAAAATGGTAGACCCGATCCCAACAACTAGAACCATTAATTTAATCTCTCTTTTTTATCAATTCCATTCACACACCCTCCATTGTTTTAAGCTTCAGATTTCTCAACTGGAACTTCTTCTGCTGCTGGAGCTTCAACTGACTCAACTGGTTTAACATTCTCTTCCTCAGCAGTTACTGCTGCTGGTGCTGCTGTCTCATTTTCAATGGTTGCTACAGGCTCCTCCACTACTGCTGCAGCCTCTTCCTTCACTTCTTCAACCGATTCCGCTGTTTCTTTCGGTGCTTCTAAGTTCTCTTCCTTGGCTTCTTCTGTTACCACTTCCTTGGTCTCAACTTCAACTGGATCTTGTGTTTCTACAGCAGCTGGAGTTTCTTCTGTTGTTGTTTCTGATGGTTGTTCGGTTGTTTCTTCAGTTGGTGCTTCTGTGGCAGGAACTTCAGCTTCTGGTTGTTCTGGAGCAGGAACTTCGGTCGCTGGTTGTTCTGGAATTGTTTCCTCTGTCTTGATCACCTCCGGTGTTGTTTCGGGCACTGTTGTTGGTGGTGGTACTTGTGCAACCTGAAATTACCAGCTTCATTTATAAAAAATCTTGTAGTATACTCACAAATGAAATATCAAAATATCAAATAATCAAAATAACTAAATATCATAATCTGTTAACAATACATTAGGTTAATTAATATTACATTAATAGAACTTTAAAGTAGTGCTAGTTACTTAGTCCCATAAAAACTTAAGTTATTGATCCACAATCTTTGTTTTGTATACAAGAATAAAATAGTGTGTTTGATCTGTGATACTGTGTAGTAAGCAACTATGATCTATTGATCAATATATTTATTTTGTGATGAATATAGTTATAGATACAATTTTGTAGATCGCACGTTAGAGGGAATTAAAGGAAGATCAAATTGATTCGTTAATTGGTCGATAACTAATTACAGCAAACAAAATAAGTATAATTTAAAAAAGTAAATAGTTGTAATATTTTGTTAGTAAGCTTTGATTTTCATCGTGTTGATGTAGGAACTAAATTACACGTAGACTAATGAAAGGAATAAATATATATATACAAATGAAAATTATATCAGTCACAAAGTAACTACGTATCTTATTGAGTTACTTTACCTCAACACTGGCCATTTGGAAAAGAGAGAGGGATTGAAATAAAGTTGAAGGGTGTGTGTGAATGAACAATGAAGGAAGAGAGAAATTAAGAGTGCTAGTGAGTGAGATGAGGAGTGATCAAAGTGAGGGTGGTATATATAGATGCATAAAGTGATGAATAGTGGTAGAAACGTACATGTGTAATGTGGTCTGTGGTATGGTGTGATCACCTGTAAGAATCTTTTCTAAACGAGACTGATGATGTCATTGACATGAATTAAAAGACATATCAATATGTCTAGTTGTCAATGTTTTTTTCCTTTTGTTTATTTTTTTTGTCTAGTTGTCTAGTGGTTAGAGCTTACACAATTAAATTGCGGAGAAGTGGAGTGTCTGAGGTACGATCCCCGGCCCCTGCATATATGCAAATCCCTATCAACTGAGTTAAGTTCACAGAGATTTTCCTTTTGTTTATTTATCCCTGCAGAAAATAATATTAATTATTGTTTCAGTAAATTTTGTTAATTATTTTGATACGTGTATTGTATAATTTAAATGAAGTATAATCACTCATTTTTAATATTCATTAGTTATTTTATAAGTACACCAAAAATATCATTCAATATTTTTGTAAAAAAAAAATATCATTCAATATTATTTGCAAACCTATTAATTCTCAAGGTATTTTACTAAAGATCATCACGCACAAAAAAAATGTTACTATTAATTATGCTTCTTAAAATATGTTGGATGTATGCCTAGTCATATCTCGCAACGTAGATATTTGTTGAGATATTAAAAAATAGTTTGAATAGGGACAAAACTTAGGTACAATTCCTTAGGTGCTTTTTGTATGGTTCTTAACTAAAAATACAACTTTTTTGGAGATAACAAACTTTGAGAGAATTATGGATTTAAGAAAATCAGGATGAATTTAGTTAAGAACCATACGAAAAACAATTATACCTAAGTTTTTTCCTTCGAATATACGTCTAGTGAACTAGTCATATCTCACAACCTAGATAATTATTGAGACATTAAAGAGAGTGGTATGGAAAAATGATACTATGGTGAGGAAAAAGTTGGATGTGTGTATATTTTTTGTTGACGTTGTTATTAATCTTTTTTCAACAATGAAAAACATCTGTTTTTTTAGCAAAGGTAGAATTACTACATCTTATTTATAATCAAAAAGTACAAAATAGAAGATACATTATGAAAAATATGAGAGTTGGGATGAAATAAGACTAGCTCTAGCAATAATGTATTAAGTCGAATTATTAACATGAGACTTTTACATTGGAACACAAAATCCCCAAATTCATTGAGAGGAGGATTAGAAGTATTAAGTGCATTGACGCTAAAAACATTTTGGTTATTAAAGCATGAACTTAAATTGTTTATTTCTTTTTCTGGTTAAGATTATCGGAATTATTCAGTCAAACTGTATTATAACATAGGAATTAATAACTGGTTTAGTGGTATGACTTGTTTGAAAGTAGCAATAGAATGTGGGTTTGATTCCCATCAAAAATGTTTTTCCTCAAAAAAAAAAAATATTACTTAGTGACCGATTAAAAAATTCTTTTTCTAAACCTTTCGTTATAGATCAGGCTTAAATAATTCAGTTACTAAATCAGTAGTCATTTTTTTCCTCTTGAAAAAAATTGTTTTAAGCCTCAAAATTATTTTTCACTGCATGGGTATGTATAGCTGTTTTCCTGTTGAGTGGGTTTCATTTTCCATGTGTTGTGTGAGCGTGAGGGACTTCTTTACTTTGTAGTAACACCTTAAAACACGTATTCTACACATCAGAATGGGCCATCCTTTCTCTATAATAACAAGATAGTTAGCAAGGTACTCAAAATAGAGCCTCCTAAATAATGAAAATAGGATAATTTGATATAAAATTTAATCAAACTTTTTATAGACAAGAACGATACAGACGTGCGGTGAAACCAAAAAACAAAATAGCATTATTAATTGGCAAATTCTATGGTACATCCAAAAATTTGAGTGTACCGGTACACCAAATCATTAAATTAACAATTAAATGAGTTGTTTTTTTTGAAGAAAAAAATTTATTTTCTATCATTGACAATATATAATAATCAAATCATATTTAACAAAAGTTTCGACGAAATAAAATTTACTTTTTTTGAATTTTTATTACTTATAATAAAGAATATTGATTATTTTTTATGAGAAAATGTTAAAAATTTAATATGATTCTTATAAACAATGAAACTATGTTTTTTCTTATGAAATGATGTTTTATAAAATATAAATATTGACAAATAACTTTTTATTTCATAAAATAATCGTTAATTTATAATTTTATGGTGCAAGAGTACCGGTACACCTCAATTTGTGAGGTGTACCGCAGAAGTTCCCTCAGTAATTATATGCATAAAATATATGTTTGGTTAATGGGTATTGTATTGATTATACATTATAGCAATGTTTTCTAGTGCTAGTCGATATTGAATGTAATTACTAATTACATTGCATGAATTAGTGGTTATACCAGCCTTGCGTATACGTACCTGAATCAGGTTAAAGATAGAAAGTG
>Ga0228711_1003160_pt1 | contig 25590 bp, 14 predicted proteins | sample MedpolnodulmetaG_2_FD_177996 | JGI IMG/M metagenome (GOLD analysis project Ga0228711, IMG submission 177996) | Root nodule microbial communities from Medicago polymorpha collected in Santa Monica, California, United States - brown nodules | ecosystem: Host-associated > Plants > Roots > Nodule... | reverse complement strand
CCAAAATTGTTAATATTTTTTTTTTGATATAAATTCTAGTCAATTTAATATGGACTTTTAAAAATTGTCAAAACGTGGACGCTTGCAAAGTTTAGCAATTTTTTTTTTTTTTTTTAAAAAAAAAATTTATTTAAAAAAAAAAAAAAAAAAAAATTGGAAACCTAACCTCAACAGAAGAAAAAAGACGAAAAAAAATGCATCATACTCATACCTTATTATAAGCAAATTCAACAAATTTTACATGTCAAAGTAGTTAAAACTTGTCCAAAAAAAAAGTTAGTTAAAGTTAATTTTTTTTATTTAATAAAAAGCATACATATCCCCTAAAAAAAATACATATATTTACAAAAACATCATTAGTCATCTTTCCACTATCCAACTACTAGAAATAATGGTGCTCTTTCTAGGAAAATTATTTTAATTAAATGAAATGGTATATAAAAATCAAATGATATCCTCTCAAAAGAAAAATCAAATGATATTTTGTTGACCATATCATGTAAAGAATATTAAGTTAGTCAAAATTGCTTACATTAGAGAACAAAAAATATTGATTTTTTTTTTATGATGATGATGATGATAATAATAATAATAATAATAATAATAATAATAATAATAATAATAATAATAATTATTTTAAAAAAATGGAGAGAGTGAGCGTATTGGTGGGGCAAAGAGAGAATCTCAAGCTTTTATTTGCATCGATCCTTTTCATTATTGTGTCATGTGGGGGGAAGTTTAATTATCTTAAGTGTAATATAGTTTATACAAATATTCAATCACAATTTATATTCTCATATCATAATATTACTTGAAATATATTTATACCGTGACAATATGATAAAATACAATTTAATAATATAAACGCTCGAGTCTATTTAGTTTAACAATAGATCTTATGTTTGAATCCAACCATCAGAATGTATCAACATTAAAAACTCTTCAATGAGTTTTGATACTTGTTATGGTTATATCCGATGCAGTGTCTCTAATGCAAAGGACTGCTGGAAATCGGAATATACTAGTTATTACCAAACTAAAATGAAAAGCCCATTGAAAAATCAAACCCAAATATTGCCCCTAGAGAGAACTTCTGCAATGAGCATGGGTGCATCAACTTATGGTGAATGATTGACTAGTATGACATTATTAAATTATACTTACCATTAACTAGTTTTCATTCAATATCTTATCCGACTTTTATGAACTTTCCTAAACAACTGAAATGACACTATATGGAGCAAGAACTGATTGTGAAAAACAAAGTACCGCATTTTTACAAGAAATCTCCTTGCTTAAAAAACCACAGTATTAGTTGGGAATCTAAACATTGTAATGAAAATCATTTATCCTTGTTTTAGAGCTTCAAAAGTCAAGACATCAAGCTAGGAAAGCAACAGCTGATATCCTGGCATTTCTCAATTCCCTTTTTCTTGATGGATTTGCTTAAGAAGAGTAGCAGCCAACTTTAGTGTTGCTTGTAAACGGGTTTGTGGATCTGCATCTCCATCTTCCTGCAAGCTATTATCTGCCAACTGTTGATTTCCACTAACCTCTCTTTGTTGTTCTCTTTGAACCATCTGTGACAAGTGAGGCATATTTGCCATCTGCTGTTGCTTTTGCAAATGTGAAATGTGACCAAACTGAGACGTCGAGAATTCAGAACTCGCATGGTTGTTTTCTGCAGCATATGATTGTCTGGATGAGGCTTCAGACTCATTAAATCTATTCTGCCTGGGATCATTCAATGAAGATGTGCTCGTCGAGCTTCCCAACTGCCTCTGCTGCTCAAGAAGAGATGCAGCTAGTTGTGCAAGCTGTTCTGGTTGGAGGGATCCCACAGGGGTTGAAGGATCAAAATTTCTTACTTCCGGATATGATGACATGCTGTTACCACTAAATGGAATACCAGAATTTCCACTGGAATGTTGATTTGAATTTACATTCATGATGGGACGACGCTCCTCAATAGGTTCAACAGCACCACTGAATAGATGTGAAGGTAAAGTTCTATTAGAGATTAAGTTCTGTGAATTGTGAGAAGACCAGTTTGGTACAGATGTTCGCGGCTGGCTGGAAGGATAGTCACGACTTCTTTCATCATGGGACTCATGCATGCTAACCGCAGAACGAGAGGAATCCGATACTAATGGAGCTGCCGCAAATTTGTTTCCCAGATATGAAAGATTGCCGATTCCAGAGTTACCCAATTCTGAAATAGATGGTGGGTTTGTAGGTATGCGTACAGATGGAAAAGAAGAATTTGGATGCAATACGTTCTCATTATAGGACGATAAGTTTTCGTTTTTCATGTCTCTTTCAATGTGCATAGGACCTTGGTTTAAACCAGGGTATTCCAACCTCAGGATAACACCAGATATGCTCAATTTACCAGGTACCTTCAACACTTTTTCTGAGAAATCTGATGGAGGTACAAGAAATAAGGTGGTCTTGTCATCCACCTTGGAAACCGCAGCCCGCTTCTTTTCCTCCAGATAATGCATAAACTCATTGTAGAATTCAATGTCAGCATCGCTTCCTGGCACAAAGAAAACAACCCAAACGCCAACTGCTTGGTAGTAATGCTTTGAAAGCATGTCTAGACTAGTTCTTGCAGTGCAATCCAAGAACTCTGGTCTGAAATAAATGTATTGGTTGACATTATAACCAAACATAAAACAGTTTATAGGAAAGTAAAGTCAGTAAACTGCTAGGCATTGTGCTGTGGTTGCATGGTTGTGATGTTAATGAAATGAATGCAGTTTAACGCAAAGTTTTCAATCAGAACTTCTCCCTTATCACCACTTTATGGGACAGTTGATGTTTTTGGCTTCTGTGTGGCAATCACCATATGGGCTTATTTTAAAAAGTTTATATTGTGACTAAGGGGATTGGATAGCTTCGTTAGACAATGTATGTGTCACTTTCTCTTCTATGGTTTCTGTATGAGGATTTTTTGTCCTCTTACTCTGATCTTTGCTGTCGCCTCGTGAATTTTTTTAGCAATTGATCATGTTTTGTTTTTAATATTAACAAGATGCTGCATATATGTATAATCATAAATAACAGATGTATGTTTATTTTGGTAAAAGAGTTGCGTAAATACTTCGAAAAGAGGATGCGCCTCAGTTTCAATGTGCAGTCTTTGTTGTGCTTCGCAAGAATCTTCTGAGCATCTATTTCTTTCCCGTCCATTTGCTCAGAAAACGTGGATTTGGCTTAGCTATATTCTTTAGTGTAATATTGGCACATCTTCTGTGGAGTGTATTCCTGACATCTATAGTAAGCCCTGAGCTCCCAATTGGAACCAGTCATTCTTGTACCAATTATTTATTCTTTCTGGCTTATTTGGTTCTGTAGGAACAATATTCAGTTTAATAACCGGTCCTTTATGCCCCGTCAAATATTAACACGCTTAGTGCTGTTGTGTCTATTTGTGGGTAACATTAACTCGGGGACATGGTACTCTTGTGTTAAAGAATTCACAATTCTTGAGGCTTTCAAGTTTCAATATTTTTGGGCATGCTACCAAGTCCCCTAGGATTGTGCCGATCAGTTGGATTCCTCCTACTACTAGCGGCTAGATTAAGTGTAACACGGATGGTTCTGCTCATGGTGCTTCTGAGATAGCAGAATTTGTTATTGGTGCTTCTGAGATAGCAGAATTTGTTATGTCTTTAGAGGTCGGATCGCATCTTTTATTAGTTGTTTTGCTGGTTACATAATCATTTTGGTATTTCTTTTGCTCCTCGAGCTGAGCTTATGGCATTGAATTTTATTATCGCAGAGGTTGGTCGTCTTTGGCCATTGAAGACGGATATTGTTCCTGGGCAATTAAATTCAGTGTCTCAATTGTTTATTTCTCACTGGCGAAATGAGCTCTATGGTTTCCCATATTTACAGGGAAAGTAATACTTGTGCTGATTGCTTAGCTTCATATGGTTACTATTGGTGGGAGGATTTTCCTTGTTTTAATGTTGGCAAGTTTGCTAGCAATAAGTGGAGCCTTCCTAAATAGGTTCCAATTTTTTTGACTTCTCATGTGTTTTGATTTTATATATTGTTCTCCCATGTTCAGCTGTATTTTTTTTTTCTTCTTAATTTATTAATATTGTGGTGTAAGCAAATGAATGATAGATATAGGAGTGCAAGTGATTGATAGATATAGGAGTGCCAACATAGTTGGGATCTCAATTCCCAATATTCTAGAGTGATGCTTTTGCGTACTAATGTCTTTATCAAAAAAGTTTTAAGGTATGAAACCACCTGCAAATGAATTACTTGCTCCTGGTATATTGTTATACTGCAATCTAAAGTGTGCCCCTTCAGTTTTTCAGTTAATTCAATTATACAACCAGTTCACAAGTTTTCTGGGATTTTCTCTTGGTTCTCAATGTCTTTCAGATTATAACAAAATATATGACTATGAGGAAGCAATAGTTTTTGCTTTTACAAAATTTAAACTAAGGTTGAGGTGGGTAAGTGACACCCAAAAACAAAAAAAGGTGGTTATTTCACAGAAGATTTAACTACATGGTGGGTGGAGTTTAATTATAGATTACCCACAAAACACATAAAAATTAACTTGAAATCTTGTGCTAACGACAAATGAGGACAGTTTCTACCAAAAGACAAATTAGTTATATGCTATGGATAGTCATTAAAAAAAAAAATGCTTTATGCTATAGGCAGTAAAAATGTCTTGAAAATATCAGTATATCCCTTTTTTGGTAATCAAAGTTTTGGGGGAGGTAAGGTGCCCCATCTGAGGTCAGTGAGGGTTTACAAACTACAAGTATTTTTCTAATTTCATAAGGTAATTTTCTTTTTCAATATCACCCCTCCCCAGAATTTCCAGGTTGTCTTTTCACCCCCTTTTAAAAGCCATTATATCTCATGAGAGTCTTGGTAAAACAAAACTAGTTTAGAAATAGAAAAGGTGACTATTTCAGAGCTGATATAAGACATTCTTATCTAGAAAAATAGATTTTAAAAGGAAAATCATGTACTTACAATGCGATATCTAGGACTTTCCCTACAGGGAAGCAGCGGGCACGGCAAATAGGAGTCCCACCTTTAGCAATGGTACCTTCCCATTTCCACTCAGTTGAAGATGAATTATCAGGTTCAGGTGTAAATCTTTTTTTCTCAACAAAACTTGATTGGAGAGCACCGGGACCCATTTGGAAATTATCATAAGGTTTCCGGCCTTCATGTCTATCGATGCGAACCAGAGGTGAACTTGGTGGGTGATTAAATGTTTGTCCATGAGGGAAATTTCCAGCATCAAAGCTTTTATCAAAAGGCTCATGATGAGGAAAATCAGGTACTAATCTTGGTAAAACATGTTTTTGTCTTTCTAACTCGGAGAAGGCATACTCTGGAAGCTCTCTCTCGGGAGGAGAAGAACCACTCTTCAGCTTTTTAGCCACATGTAGATAGGGAGCATCTTCAGGCAAGCCCTGTAGATCTTCAAAGAATGCACCTCTTTGAGGATATTTCTGTGGAAAATCACCCTGATGAAAGTATCTTTCCCTTGATGGACTATTTATATGTTCATAGAATTCTTGTGATACTCCAAGTGGAGTCCCCTTCTCTCCAACATTCCTTTGCTCATATGTGTTAGCTTCGCCAGCCCATGAAGAAAGCCTGTTGTTAAAATCATAAGCACCAGAATCTCGAGAATCCCAATTCGAGAACATATTTGGAGAACTAATGTTCTGCTCCCCACCAAAGCTCCTCTCCGGCCTGAAGTTCTCGGATGATCCACCGCGACCACTTGACTTGTGTAATGGGGATCGAGGACCATTAAATGAGCTCTTACCACTGCTGGATGAACCTGATTCACTCTTGGCAAAGCAAATATGTACACGGGGATTCCCAAATAACTTTCCCTGCAGAGCATCTAATGCTCTGCATGCTGAAGCCATACTGCTATAGCGAACAAACGCATAACTACGACCTGGAAATGTCGAAATCTTCTCAATCTCACCAAATGGAGCAAAAGCCCTTCCCAAAATTGATTCATCCACCTTCAACTGAGCTGGGAACCCAACCCACAAAACCTCGCTGGGCTCTGGATTTTTATCACTCAACTTGGGCTTGTCAGAATAATGTGGTTCGGGGCTGCCGTGACGTCCTCTAAACTCTCTTTGGGAGAAAGGAGATTCCCTTAATGCTGGTCTTCGTTCATCACGTGAATAATCTTCATCACGCGTAGCTGTCGATGGCTTATCCTGTGATCAACAATATAAACTAAATGTGAAATTGTTGCACTTTCGGGCATTCAGATTTTAGAATTTTTAAAGAAAAGATAAACTAATTCCATAACCAGGCTCAAATTACAATATGACAGTTATGAAGGTAATGTGATTACAAACATGTAACACTTTGAAGCGCTAAGACTTAACTAACAAGCATTTTTTTAGCTTTGATAGACTAATTAGCATGAAGCAAATCTTGCTTCTAATGGTGGCATGAGATATTCAACCCATATACGTGGAACAATTTCTAAAATTGCACAATCAAAACTAGAGTAGATATCCAACACAGAGACAAAGGATGACTTTCACACAAGAAATTTACTATTTGAATGGTCACGACAGTTGTACAATGACTTGACCTAGCACTACAAAAACAAACAAAATATGTTGAGACAGTTGATCACTCTAAGCTCTTCAAAATACAAGTTCAGCTTAATGTGACCCCACAAAGGTGGAATCAGCTTCATAGATCAAACAATACTTTAGGCTCTTGCCAAAACTAATGTATTGTTGACCTTACAAAAGAATTAAGATTCAAACGAGTTTTATTTTGTCTTCCAATTGCCTTATCCTAAAATATTGTTCCCATATGCCATATTGCTTGAAGCTTCCAACTAATGTATTCCTGCCTAATCTTCTTTGATATCCAAAAGAGGAATTTTGCATAAAGAAAAAACAGAAACGCAAGATTGGCTATCTTATCCCATCTAAGGTAACTTGTCTTTGATGATTCTACAGTTCCTTTCAATCCAATGGCATAAATACAAAACTGAACTCGCTCAGCCTAATATGGTCTTCTCTATCAATGTGGTTACTATTTATATCATCACCATGCACTGGGATTTTGTTCTTGATAAATCTGAAAGGGCTCCAAGTCACACAAGAACATAGATATCATATACACACTATAGTGATGGATTTCTCAAATGATGACTAGGCTAGATTCCCTCCAGTCAGCTAGAGAAGTAAGACGCAAGAGTGCTATTGCTGAATCAAGTACTAATTCAGGATGTAATATCATGGTCCAAGTTACAATTAGTGGGGATATATCATATTGTTGATGAGATTGAATTCAAGAGGATAATGCATACTAAATTGCAGGCCATGCAGGTCAACATTAAGCTGCAAGCTTGAAATAAATTGAATTGGCAACTACTGAGCTTCAGCAAGTATAGCTCAAACATTATAAATGTTTGATAGTGTATATACAAACACTGATAAAGTCTCTGCACTTTGCTTCAAGTAATAAAGGCAAGCTAACTACTGATTCAAATCCACACTAAGTTCATCTTTCTAAAGGTTGCCTCTTTTTCGTCTTTGGTTATGTATCAGATGGACTATAGATCTCAGTTCAGGTTGATTTTTTGTTCTGAAACGGTCCATTTTTAAAATCCTATGCTTGTCTATCTACCATCTATCTTAGAAACAGACTGCATTTAATTTTTTATTTATTTTAGAAGTTCCTACATTTCTAGATATTTCTATTTTCTGAAAAGCTGAATCATTGAAAAGTTTGTCAGCTTTTCTGGCTGTCTCGTCCCGTATGGATGTTCGAACTCCTAATTCTTCCACAGTGCAGTCTACTCAGTTCATTCAATTTTTTACTTAATCATTAAGCAGGAAAATATTCCTTCTTGATAACAAATAGTTATAGATGCATATATCATGACACATATTTTCCTGCCTGCAGACATTCTTGACATTTCTTTACTTGCAATAGTAAGTCTTTATAGTGATGCAGGTATTTCACAGGAACAAGCTCAAATGTCAACAGTTTGTTTCAAGTTTGGAGGCCTAATAATGCCCCAGTTCTACCATGTATTTGCCTGTTTTATTCTAACCCCAAGACTAAAGGGATACAAGTTTATATGCAACACTAACAACAGTCATTTGGCTTGTCTTTTGGTGAATACCAAACTTCCCCTTTAAGAGCAGTATCCTCAGTGAATTTGTTATGTTTCCGGAAGGAGATAAAAGCCTTGTAGAAATGCATAAAAATGCATTAGGTGTGTGGTTGTTTATTATCTACTTGTATTTGAAAGAAGTAAAGCATTATTGTCAGATTTTAAATTGGTCCTTAAAGATCCACTAGGGGAAAATTGTGTTTCTTTTTTGCTTCTCTCTGATGTGTGTGGCATTTATGAGGTATATTTTGTTTAACATTGCTGTATTTTACTTCTTTTATGTTGTGTGATCTCTTTCTGTCAACAACAATAACCTACTTTCCTCCTTTGAAATCCTTTCGTATATAAATCAATGAACAGCAGCAAGAAGGAGAAATCCAGTCTGCAGCTTCATCCCCAACAAACGCAAGTGCCTTCCCGTCTACAGCTTTATGCATTGCATTATAATTAGATTTATGTCTAGGCATGGGAAATTGTGACTAGACATGGGAAACAAGATTCAGGTTTTTGCTTAGAAAATCACAATCATAATCTACACTCTGGGTGGACATGAGCATCCTAAAACATCATATCAAAACTGAGATATGACGACTGATACGAACATGAATTTAACGTAGTAGACCATGCAAGTCAACATCCACATCCATAACTACATAAATTGTGTTGGATATTGAGCCATGTTCACTAAGATTCAAACACAAGAACACTGAACTGTTATTACCACATCTTGCTGTAGCTTCCAATAAGTGACCTGGATGAATTTTTTGACTTGTTGACAAGGTAAGCAGTTCTGTTGATTTAATGTTAGGATTTTTTCTGTAAAATTTGTTTCTCTATTTATAAACTTAATGAGCGAAGTTGTTATTTGAACTGATCTATATTATATAACTGAGATTGCAATTGATATGCTACCTGTGAATGGCCAGATTGTTTTCATGTAGCTGGTATATGCTATTTTGCTGAGTTTTGAACTGTTATTTTTCAGAATCTTTCTTTGATTGTTGATTTTTGGAACATCTTGTGTTAAATGTATGCAAGAACTGAAATTGCAACAGAAATTACAACTTGTGGGGATATGCAAGAACTGAAATTGTGTTAAATGTATGCTCGGTTGTCATATATTACCAATTTTAAGTACTATAAACCATTTCCATCAAGAACTTGGAAATGTATGCATGAACTGAAATTTGGAGGTGGAACTCCCAGTTCCATATATTATAAACCAATACATGCAATGTAATTGTCAAGCAAATTAATGCAGTAACTTCATCTGATGCATAACATATCAGAATTTCATCAACATCTCCAAGTCAGTATTAGGCTTTTATGTTTGGCAATAAGCAATCTAGGTTAAACTTTGGTGCATATGGCTGAAACTTAATTGCAGTATTGCTAAGACGGTTTCATTGGCACAGCAGTAGATTTATTTAAGATTAGGTGTTCAGTTCCAATTTAGTTTGACATAAGAGGCCATAACCCCCGTGGTGAATAAATGTGTGCCATGATTATGGGACTCCTAGCCATTGAAATGGGTAAAATTGATGGTGACATTATATAATGAGCTACTGAGTGCTTGCTCTTAGAAACAGTCCTGCTTTTTTAATCCAAATAGCACGAGTCCAACTGTCTCTTCTTTTTTGCTTAGTCTACTAGTTGAACATTGATTCTTACTTGGTAGAATGATGTGCTAATAGGGTTACTTCACTCATAGTACCATACACCTGATAAACCTTCTGTTTAATTTAAGTTTCTTTAATTTTTCTACAGTTGCAGCCTCACATCAATCTGCTTTTGTGAAGCTCACTTGTTTTTTAGGTAAAATATTGTCTTTTAGAGTCTTAAACCATTCAGAACTGAAGCTATCAATTTCATAACATGTGTAGGTCACAATTAAGAGAAAAAAGAGAAAAATATTGTGCTCAAAGGATTAACTGAACTTAAAAGAATTAAACATTAAGAATTAAGAATAAGAATATAATCTTATAAACTTGTTGATATTATGCTAAAAGGTTCAATGAAATGCCCAACTTAAGCTTTCTACTCTGCAAGATTTATCCTCATATTTAAGCTCCAGATTAGATCTCTGGCTTTCTCTTGAAGTCTAACTAAAAGGTTTACCTGAGTTAACAGGAGCAGTAAACTCCACCCGCTTTTTTTTTAGTTTTTGTATACCTTTGATGTCAAACTCATTGAGTGCGAAAAAACTCATCAAATTTGTAATACTAGAAAGAAACCGTGGAAAATATCTTGCCCCAAGATTTCGCAATGCGGAAATCCAATTCAGAACTTGCAAAAATATTAAAGAGCTGAGTAATGGTACTTGGATCCATATGGTGGTAATCGGAGGAATGGAGTTATTACTTCGTAGCATGGTTTGGAGTGTAATATAGTGGCAGAGCTTGATTGATTTTGTCGAGGGAGCGATAATTTAACAAATATTTTTAAAACTATTTCGAAGAAGAAAAAAACTCAATTTGTTGTCGTGGTGGTAATTTTAGACTGATTTTAACACTCAAGACAAGAAGTGGGTTCTACACCTGACTAGAACATTTTTAAGAAAGAAAATATGAATACAGAAAATATACATTCTTGGACTCGAACTCACTACCTCTGTGTGGCTTTGCCCCTGGGCCATTAGCAAGGTAACTCTATTTAACGAAATGGATGATGTGTATACCTATCTAAAGAAGAAGAAAATTTAGGGTGGCCTTGGCCATTTCCGGTCCCAATCCGTTGGCAATTATATACTACCTTCAGTTCTACATATAAGAAAATGTTGAGTCGACAAAAAATGATGTATTTGGGTTAAAATTTGGCCCAAATACATCAACTTTTCTTGACCCAACGTTTACTTATATATAGAACCAAAGGGAGTATTAATTAAAAAAGCATTCGGTAATGCTTTTATTGGATGTAAATGTAGCGTGCATGTTTGGAATAACTTCCTTCGATGGATTGAACTGTATCAATTATCATACGTGGAAAACGATTACCGGTGTGATGTATTCCTAAATTACGTTGTTGCGAGTTTTGTTTGTTTATATCTAAACCAATATTATGGCCTTCATTAAATGAATAGAATCGAACTGAGCTGAAAATCTGGGGTATATACATATAATCAGCGGGAAAACTAACAAACAGTATAAGTTTGGCAACACTGACCGCCTTTGCAAACTCGATTCTAAGCGGGTTGCCAGCAAGAGGAAAACCTTGCAGCGATCTCATAGCATCAATGGCATCTTCATCCACTTCAAAATTGATGAAAGCATAGCTTCTCCCCGGCTGAAACGCAACTTTTTCCAACGGTCCAAACCGTATGAAAGGATGTGCAAGCTCATCCTCTACAATACTGTGTGATAAATTCCCAACCCAAAGATGCCTGGAAGGAGGATTGCTGCTGTTCCCACTACCACTACCACCGCCACCGCGCCCTGGACCACCATTCCCTTTATTGTCTTCATATCTTGCCGGATAATCCCTCCTGGATCGATCCCTTCCGCCTCGACTCGACTATTACCAAACACAACAAAAACAACAAGTCAAACACATAAAACACCGAAAATTATCATTTTTATACAAATTTTCTCTCAAAAAACAAACAGTCATACCAAAACATGAAATCACTAAATTAAATAAGTAATTTTTTTTGCAACAATTGAATTAAGCAATTAAAAAAGCAATCATAAAATTAAATTAAACAATTAAATTAAAAATTAAATAAATAAAAAAGTAATCAGAATTGAAATTGCTACTGAACAGAAGCTAAAGTGATGAAAATTAGTGAAAATCGATAAACCCTAGTAGAGTGATGAGTGAGTAAAAGTGAAAGTGTGAAGTGAAAGTGGGAAAATTGAAATTGAAATTGAAATTGAAGAGGTGGTGATAAAACTAACCATGGTGAATTGAAGAGTCGAAATTCAGAGATGAAGAGAGAAAGAGCGAAGAAATGTGAAATTAGGGTTCGCAGTTCGCAGAATTTGGGGATCGAAAAAAGAGAGAGTGATGAAGATGATGATTCCGCATGAACTATTTACTGTTTAGGGTTTCTCATGCGCTATGCTAATGCTGTGCAGCAACAAAATAATTGGATATGGTGTAAGCTACATTGGATAAAAAAATATACCGACTCACATGCATTCAATAATATTCCACGCAAACTTGGGATTTCCGAGGCCGTTCGATCTAGATTAGACGGTCTATCACATTGATCAAATATCTTTTTGTTTTATTGAATTAAATTCATAGTCCCTCTTGTCTAATGAGCATTTACTTGTTAATAAAGAGGTGTGTTCGTTGATAGCGATTGAAATATTGTATCTTCAGATAATATGAATTCAGTTTAATCTCAACGGTGCAGCAGGTTGAAATATTAATGTTGTTTGGCGTGTCATAGTTTATGGACTTGAGACAAAGAGTTGCATGAGAAAGGTTATTGTCGCCTTTTATTTGGCACAACATGCATTGTAAGTTGTGAAGGATTATGTTGTGGCGATTAAGGCTAACAGAGTTGTGGAAGATGTTTGTTGTGATAGGATGGAAGCCCCTTACATGTGGTTGGATTAAATTGAACAATGATGGTTCGTGTAAGGATTGTGAGATAGCTGGTTATTGAGGGGTCTTGAGAGGAAGCGATGGAGAGTGGATGGGGGATTTGCGGTGTGTATGTAAGAAAGTTATGACATGTACGGGTGTTTGAAGGTTTGAGACATGCAAGAAGAATTGGTTTTAGGCATATGGAGTTGCATGTGTATTATGTGACGGTGGTGTATGGGACTCCAAGCGGGAGGTCTCTCGCCGTGAAGATTAGGCGGTTGATGAACATAGATTGGTAAGTGGGTATTCAACATACTTACTAAGGCAGATTAGTGTGTTGGTGCATTAGCAAATTTTGGATGCTCTTGGAATTCTAATTTGATGTTTTTTGGTTCGTGTTCGCTGCAGTTTATGCTTTGGAAATTACCGCCCCTGATTTAGTTTTCGTGTAGTTGTTTTTTCTTGGACTTAGACCCTTTTTGTAATAAAAAATAATAATATAGGTTTTATATCATCTATTTATAGATACGATTGAAAAAATTCCATAAATAAAAACCAAAATTTTGGTTTCATTTATTGTTTATTTTTCATTTTTCGCAGTACAACGAACTTGCCAACTCACAACACTAATGCAAACGAGTCAATTACAGGAAACACGAGAATCACAAACGTGCAAAGGATGACTCAAGCTCGAGTAACCAACACTCGCCTAAAGAATTACATTTATAAATCACTTTTATAGTGGAAGTGAGAGAATGGAAAGAACATGTGATGGATGTAGAATTATTCTCATTATTCTATGATAATTCTCTCTTTCCACTAGTATTCTTATGCATTCAGTTCCAGTGAAAGGGGTATGCCGAGCTAGCTCGTTTAATCCGTCATTTTAGGTGGTTTGGGCCCAGATTTTTAATGCACCTTCTCTAGTTGTCCCGTCCCTGTTTAACCTGCTGAAAAATATTAGGTGCGGCTAACTCACTCGCAGGATCGTTAAATAATTGTTTCGTTATTTTTTTCCTTGTACTAGTCAATAACAAGTGATCCAATTTTTAAGTTTTTCCATCTAAAAACAATTGGAACAATCTTTAAGGCACGCAATAACTGGCTCCATTTTTTATTGGACAATTGATTTCTCCTTAAAACAATTGGAGGACCTTTCATTTATTCATACTAGTGAATTATTATTTTTCTTTGATAGGCCGCAAGTGCATTATTTATGTCGCGTAATAAAAAATATTTATACCACAAGGACTAAAGTTGATTATCAATTCCCTTTTTCTAATTTGATAAGCTAAAACAATTTGATTTTTAAGAGGTTGAATTTGATAGATGTGTAACAATAATAATAAAAATATCTTATGACTGTGACTTCCATCACAGATAAAAACTCCAATATCAATTCCTTTTATTGCTATGAGAATCAAAAGGATCCCGTCAATCCAGATAAAATGGATCCAACCAATCAAAATTTAGTATCGACATTTAGTGATCCTTGTAAGGAGATAGTTGCACCACTCAATGATAAACATAAAAATAAAAAATAGCCATTGGATAGCAATCCAAATAAAAGGTATCCAGTCAGTCAATATGTAGTGTGATCCTTGTGAACATGCTCAATAAATACACTCTTCTCATAAATCTTTTTCCAAACTATTGATTTCAATTCTTCAACATTTTTTCAAAGATCTCGCACAACGGAGAGAAGTGAAAGTTGGTACTTGAAGTGTTGGATCTATTTCATAACTTTAAAGAATAGGGGTATCAAAATTACGAAATTAAAAGTGTGGGGATCAAAATCCAAAAATTGATAAAATAGGAAGACTAAAATTGTAATCAAGCCTATCTAATTTGTTGACGTAAAAATGAGTTATATTTTGTTTTCAAATAGGTTTCTAAGAATTTCATTGAGCTTATCCAAGAAATTTATTTATAAACATGACACTAATTAATAGACACTTATGGCCTAATTTGCTTGTGATAACTTTACTAGATATTTGGACATGTTGTTTGCGGTCTGAATCTAATAATGTGACTTTTTTATTTAAAAGTTATTTCGAAATATTTATTCAAAATTATTTCTACGGAATAAAATTTGGACTCTTGAATGCAATATAAATTAGATGCACAAGTAGAAGGATTGATCATAAAATTTGCTATAAAGAGATAGTAATTATATCCAACAAGTGAGTAACTAAATTTTTCGCCTTAATACAATTTGGGTTTAGAGTTGCAAGAATTATTCATAGGATACAAAAAAGAAAACTCAAACATGTTTTATTTCAATAAATATCATTCACATCACTTTGAACTGTTGTTTGATAAATACTTCAAAATTTATAACGATTTATAGCTATTGTGATATCAAAATAATAGTTACACTTTTGATGAAGAAAGACATGATAGTTACACTCATGATCAACTATGACAGTTATTTATAACTTACATTGTTTTGTTTTAATGAATTGCATGAACTTTTTTATTTTCTCTTATTGTATGAATTAAATTATACTCAAAATGTACGATCATATATATATCATAATTATTGTATGATCATAAAATAAAACTAATGTACGTAAGTGAGTCATGTGAAACAACTGTATGAATTTTTAACGTTTCAATTTGATAGGTATAGATATTGTATGACCTCAACAAATTCAATTAAATGCAAAGAATAACATTTTTGTATAACAAGTAAATGTTGAAAAAGTTTAATTTTATGCTAATTGAGAATAATGTAAAATTGACAATTGAGATGAGACGGAAGAGTATTTTCAAAAACATAAATGCTTGTGTGATTGCGACGTGTAAAGGAGGTAACTAACACCAACATATTATTTAAGTCGGATATATACGCGCGCGTGTGTGTATGAAGCTAATCTCATACTCACAAGCTTTCATAATATGCATTGAAAAGGAAAATACAATTGTAGCTTAACATTTAGCAATCTGACTCATATAATTGATCTACAAAGCACGCTATATGCATTAAACATAAATTGAAACAAAGTAAAAGGTGGAGAAATTCCTTTCGAGTCTGTTTTACAACATTGTTTGCATAATTTTTGCAACTAATTCGTTCCTGCATTGACTACGAAGTACTAATATTTATTTTAAATGTTTTTTAAAAAATACAGTCACTTTATTATTGTCAAATGATTTTATCATCATAGTTCTAATTGTTTTCTTCAACCTTGTTAATATAAGAATTTCATGATAGAAAAATTATAGGCACAATTTTGTTTTGTTTAGTTAATTAATAGGTAGCGTCTTTTTGGAACTCTTTTGATGCTATATGTCATTTTATGCAATCTTTATTCTTTTTTTTTTTTGTGTGTCAATGCAGCACCAATATACACATTTATCTTCACTATTAAAACATATTAAACCACCATCACATTCATTCAATTACAAAAAACGATGCAGCTCACCCACCATCTATTTTGATTCTTTAACCAACCAACACATGAAAATTACGTTGAGAGAGAGAACAATCAGTGTAAAGAATAGAAAGATTGATCAAAAATTACTTTCTAAATATGAAAATGTTTTGATCTACCACATGAATGACAAAAATTACCTTTTAATTTTTGTTTTTTAATTATTGTTTTGTAACATATTTAATTGTTGTAATTGTTTACTAAAGTTTTAAGAATTGATTCACAGTGTGATCTTAATATTTGAATCGAAAATAAAGAAATAAGAATTTTAGAAATATAATCATTTATGTTGTTTTGTGACTCGTGAAAATAATTCTTTGTATTTTATGAATATCATATCCTTTTCTATTTTCTTACAATTGTTTTTTTGTAGGGGCGGCAAAATGGATGGATATGAATTTGGATTCTAATGGATGAATAAAAAAAGTCCATTAGTCCATCACAATCCACTATTTTTTTTTTTGTTAAAAAAAAATCATTCAATCAATCCATTAAGTTTTCTTGTAAAAAAAAAATCATTCAATCAATCCATTAAGAATAAAGTCCATCAAATTCATCCATTATTATATTTTAATGGATGGATAATCCATCCGATCCATATATTTTTAAATTATTTTTTAATAAAAACAAAATTAACATAGTTTTTATTTATTTTAAATTCTAAAAAATTTAAAAAAAATCCAAACAATATTTTTTTTTAAAATTCTAAACAATTTTTTTTAAAAAAAAAAGTTAACAAAAAACTCTCTCTCTTGTAGTCAAGCACAAATGTCAAATTTATTTAATTAACAGGTTCCACTTGAAGACATAATCATTTTCGCTTTCCACCATAAACTCCACTTATAATCGCAAACAACCTTCAACGGTAACTCATCAACATTTTCAAATATAATATTAATGTCAAACTCAATTTTAGAGTGTTATCTAATGCAATCACAATCAATAATCTCTAACTGGTGTGTTTTCTTTTTAATTTTAGGAATGATATGCAAAATGAATTGTATAGTTTTAGCGTAACCATGTCTCTTAATTGGTATTTTAGAAATGATATGCCAGATGAATTTTGTAACCTTCACTAATTAGAATGAAGTCACCCATTTATCATTTCCACATGCAAGATAGAAGCAATCAAGAAGAGAAAAGGAAGATCAAGATGTAAGTTTCGTAACTAACGAAACAATATAGATGTAGAGAAGTGTTTCACTAAATTGAATAAGAGAGGATACAACTTAGGAATATATCGGCTAAAATCCATAACTATTGTTGAATACCATTTTAAAGAACTTAATGACAGTACATGAAGAAGAGGTAATGGTGAGTACTACTCAACCAACAGAATTACAATAGAGAGATAGAATTGATCACAAAATATTTCACACTCATTACTCTCCTTGTTGTTCCCTTTTAGCAAAACAAGCTCTGAATTATGATACCAATTACAAATATCACATTAGAAGATACCAAATTACCAGATCAAATAAGAATATACCAAATTACATTGATAATTAGTCCAAACAATCTTAGAAATTAAATAAAATTAGAAAACATAATCCATTAATCCTTTAAAAAGGTCAATATTAAATTCCAACTTATGTAATCATAAACAAATAAATAAGTCCCCAACTTATTGAATCTTCAATAGACTGCTCCTTGCACACTTCATTAGATTCATCTATATAAACTTAAATTCAACACATACGAGGTCAGCACATATACATATATGTGGAATACAACTCAAGCATAAAAATGACATAAGGTTCCAATTGCCTTATCATACGAAGCAAGGCACGATAGATAACAAAAGACTAATTTAAAGTTAAATGATAACAAGGGTTTGCACTGCTCACAACCCTATGTTTAAGTCTTAAAAAAACATGTTTTGGTAAGTAAAAATGTCTTAGAAATGCATGAAAGAGAATAATTGGCAACAAGTAACAGTGGCTTCCTTAACTACACCAACAGAGCTAATCGAACCAATGCAGATATTAGAATTAAAATTCAAATTTAAACTAGTATACATCCAACATTACAAGGTATGACAGTGGATAATGCATCTAACATATGACAATGACTTCCTTAAAATATGACATTGGTTTCCTTAATTACACCAACAAAGTTAATCAAACCAATGTTGATATTAAAATTTGAATTTAAATAGCAAGTTGGTAGATACTAATCAAGGGTTCCACGAAGCCAATCATGTGTGCATAATAATGCTTCATGTTAAATTCATATAAGAGAAACCTGACAGTTACTCAACAAATTGACAAATTGATGACAATCATGAAATATTTCTGCTACAAAAGAGAGCTCGCTGAATTAAAAAAGGCACATATTAAATGAAAAAATTATAAATAGCAAGTTGGTAGATACTAACCAGAAATTCCACAAAGCCAATCATGTGAACGCAAAATAATGCTTCAACATTGTCCGGCAAAAGAACACTTCTATATTTATCAAGTATCTGTCCACCTATAGTCAATGAGAACTCTAATGCTACTATAGTAATCAGGATGCTCAAAATATAACGTGTTATCTTAGAAACTTCAGGGTATTTACCCTCATTCTCATTCTCAAGAACATCTAAGTTAGCATATTGATTATGATCAAGTTTCTCTTCATCCAAATAAGTTTGCAAATCGTTCTCTTCTCTTGAAGGTCCACACAATTTACTTTAATAATTACTAAAATCTTCTAATTGATTGGACTACTGAAACACTTGGCTCATTAGAGAACCTCATTTGCAATTTTAACTCATTCATCATTACCAAACAACTTCACATAGCAGTATTCAATAAACTGTAACTTTACTATGATTCAATATGGTTTAATATGGTTTGGTATATGCCAAACTTTTTTTTGTTGTAATGACCATCAATATTTGATTTTCTTTTTGGTTCAAACTATGACAATGTAAATTAAAATAAATGTAATGGTATACCTCCCTTTATTTCTATGTTGATTTAAGCCAACTTTAAATTTTTGTTTTATGTATATATTAAAAAGATAGTATTTTATAGTTGACCTTATGTCATTCATACACTAACGTTGAGTCTGATAGAGTAAAAATAGGGGAGAGAGAGTGAAGGAAGAGAGATGGTGAAGTTATCCTATCTAGTGACTAAAAACATGTGGACCCCACACAAAATCCTTTCTCCCTAAAGTTGATAAGAAAGTGAAGGATATTAATGATATTTTTGTGTATTCCTATACCTCTAATCAAATTCAATTAATTTTGTATCTTTTATGATTTCAATTTTTTTTTCCCCGTCAACTTTATATAATTTTAAAATAAATTTGGAGAAGATTTTTTTTTTTTTTGCATCAAGGGTAAACTATTTTTGGTATTCGTAACTTCATTTTTTTTTTAAGATACATGTATCATTTTTTTTTAAGATACATGTATCCATTATCCATATTTTATAACGTTAAATACGGTATTTTGCTATTTGACAAATATGTTCCTACTGATTTTTAAAAAGTTGCATATATTTCGATATTTCTTTTATGAGAAAATATATCAATTTTGTTGAATTAAAATAAGTAGTTGAATTAATTAATTAATTGAACAAATTTAAATAAAGGAATTAAATTAATTTGGTTGAAAATGTTATATAATGTAGGGACATTGTATTACTTTTCAAAATAAGTCATACTTTTATCTTCTCCCTCTCTTTATACCAAACAACCCCTCAAATCCACCCTACTTCTCACATACTTCTCTCTTCTCGATCTCTCTCTAACCTATTTCTCTTTTCACATCTTCTCTGTCAAACCAAACACACTCTAATGCAAAAATATGTCATTCTTTTTGTAAGTACGTCTTAAACTTTGACAATTGTATGTTGTTGCATCGAGAGTAACCACACATAAAAAGGTTGAAAATGTTGATTTTGGATGAAGAAGACCACACATACACCTCGATCGTCAATGTTGTTTATCTAGAAGTGTTTGATAATTTGTAGAACATACTTTATAAGGTTTAATTAACATTTCCATAATCTACACTATATAAGTAAAATTGAAGAATCTTTGATTTCTTTTGTAGCCAATATTGGAGTTATAAAGTGATGTTAAATCTATGAATCTATCGTCATGAATGAATTTTTGGATCACTATACCTTCTAAGTGTTGTCATATTTTTTTGTGACTTATAAATTATGTCGTCATTTTATCGTTATTAGCCAATATTGTGTAATGGAACTAAATTGACTAAATGATATGTCAGTCGATGACATTTTTATTTACATGAAGATAATCACATTTAATTGATCTACGGATTACATTATATCTTTTGTATTTTCTATTATGTTGAGAGTCAACATTTGCAACATTACAATAAAACTCTTTTCATTCATGTGTTGCATTATATATTAAGTTTTTTTTTTGTGTGTTTTTAGAGTCAACATCTACAACATTAAAAAAGATATTCATCTCGCTCGTGGATTGCCCATGTCTCTGCCTAGCATATTACATGTATTTGAAAAACGTTTAAACAAGAAAAACAATACAAAGTTAGAACTCATTAGTTTACTATGTAGATGTTTATAAGACTATCCTAAACTTAGGATGAGAATTTAAGTTTCTCATGGTCATATTCTTTGATTTAAATATTGAAAAGAAATTATGATATCGTATGTGTAAAAATATGGTAAAATCTAGCATGAAAAGTATTGATTGATTGTCCACTTTGCAACACTAGTTTTGTGTGTTAGACTAATCGCCATATTAATCGTATATTTCCTACCCAAGAATCACAATATTGTAGCATAAATTCAAAAATTGGTTGAGCAAAATTGTTGTTTTGTTATTTATGAGTCAAAAAAAAATAAAATTTGAGCTTGGACTAAAACAATAGTTTGTGTTTACTTCTATAAGATAAAATCTCTACATATATTGAAGTAGTGTTGCATGTTGGTTGTGAGACATAAGAGGTCGAATTTAATACTCTAAATGATGTTTGAATTAATAAATAAAGATAAGATATAAAATACAATAGATTTCAATATCTCGTACAATCTCAATGTAGAAAATATATATTTTTTAAAAACTATTTAAAAAAAACAAAAATTAGAAAAGTATAATAAACACTTTACTTTTAATATATTTTATTTATATCTCATCTACCTTGATAAATAAAATTCTCAAACTTATTGGTTTTATGGTAGTCTGTAGAAATGAATGAGAGAAATTCTCCAATCCATATCTTGAGGAAAAATAAACAAATTTATGCAGAGTTATCGATTTTTTTTTTGTTAACATTTGTTGCTCAAGATTTATAAAGGGAATTGAATGCATTGTGTGGAGTGATAATGTTGAAAAAAATTAATTTTTATGTTATTTAAGAAATGATGTTTCAATATATCAAATATCTTTATGGTTAAAGAATAAATTTTAATTCATTGTAAAGTTGGTTGATAGGCCACAAGTACACCAATTCTATAACCTACTAGGATGTGGCATTGTTACTTTCTGAACCTTTTCAACGAGAAAAATTGTTTGTGTAAAAACAAAATATATAATTCAAGGTTTCAACAATTGACATAAAGTTTATAACAATAAAATATTTAAAGATTTTAGATGACAAAGTGTCGTTAAGAACAAGATTCAGTTATGAGCAGTAGACATAGCGGGTTCTCAACAAGATTCAGTTAAGTACCAAATTTACTTATGACAAAGCATGGTTAAGAATAAAATAAATCATTCAAAGTTTGTAAATCAGGGGAAAGTAACTACTTTGTACAGTTTTTTAAAGATCAAATGGTCATAGCGGTTTCTCAACACAATCATCACGGTTAAATCAAGATTCGTTTGATTCAGGGGTTTTCGAGGGGATGGATTGAAGTATTTTTATTTTTTATGACTGGTTCAATTTTTTGGAAGGATAGATGAGCAATATCCCTCTTAGACTCATTTAGTGCTTCCCCCTAAAAGTCTTTTTGAAGGGAGAGTGAAAGAAGATGATTACATTTTTATTATATTTCCAAAATTGCCCTTTTTATGTTAGAATTCCAAAATACTCTTTATTGAAATTTGCAGGAATATATATTTTTTTTCCTTTCTATTTGTTTCTCCTGTGTATGCGATCGTAAGCCCTTTTTTTTCAAACAATTTTATATTTCTTTATGTTGATCATGTGTTGCTTCTCTGTGTGATCATAAGTTCTTTTTCTATCTATTTTTATTTTTTTTGCTAACAACTTCTTTTATCAATTTTTTAATTTTTTAAGATTCTTTTATCTATTTTGCATCTTATGTAACTAGATGAACGTATATCTTAGGCTCAAGTGCTTAATATTTTTCTTGTTCAATTTTTGTTATACTCAACATCACACTACTTTTTTTTAAGTTTAAAGGTAAAATAGTAAATAATTTAAAACCCAATTTTCTCATCTTGTGAACCAAACACATGTTTAACTAAATCTCCCTCATCCCCTCCCCTCTTTTGAACTAAACATATGTTTAAATAAAATATCTTCCCTCCCCTTCATTAAAATCCCTTATCTCCCCTCCGGTGAACGAAACAAACCCGTAGGGGTACCTCTCTCCCTCTCTCTCTCTCTCTCTCTCTCCCTCCCCCCCCCCCCCCCTGACTTGCAAGTTAACAATGCAACAATATAAAGTTCAGATCTTAACTATTTCCCCCATTGAAAAGGGTAACACTATGTTTGGATTAGAAAAGAAAGTAAGAGGAAAGATAGTATAAGGAAAGAATGTTAAAGGAATGAAGGTGAATAGAAAGTAAGAGGAAAGTAATGGTTGTTTGATATTAGTGAAAGTGGAAGGAAAGAAAGATACATTTATTCCTAAATGACAAAAATATCCCTATTGCTTATTAGTTACATAGTTAGTATTCATATTTAAATATAAAATAAATATATTAATTTAGGTAACTTGTTGTCAGGATATTAATATGTATACTGAACACATATCAATTTATTTGTGCATCTTTTATATAAATATAATGTATACGTGTATTCATAACTTTTAGTATTTATTTGTATATATGTGGGTGTAAAAATGGAATAAACACAAAAATGTTGCACTTTTTCAACTTTCCGCGCACCAAAGGGCGAAAACAATTTTGTGGCTGGGACCCATGTATCTTTCTTTCCTTTGTCATTATTCTCTTAAAACAAACGGAGGAAAGGTTTTTGATTTGTGTGTTTTCCATCCTTAACCAATCTTTTCTTCAACATTCTTGTGTTCCAAACACACCCTAAGTCTTTTTTTCTATAGATCCCAAGGTAAGGTGCTCACTTCCATTACCACAAATTAGAGCTAGGGTTAGATTCTCACTCTATCTTTCAGTTTTGTTTTGCATTATAGCTACTAGAATTAGATAGATTATGGAGGATGTAGGTTCGGCTCATGAGAGTTTACCATCCAACGTGGTTGCGTCAACCTAATTTATTGCAAATGTTGCTAATTTTTTGAATATAAAAGAAATTGAACTTACTAGGTGGGTTTTACTCTCGCTATATTTTTTATTTCTTGTTTGGTTTATATGTCAAGTTTTAAATTTTTTAATTGTGGGATTCTTTAGCTTTTCTTATGGCAATGGGTGATATTTCACCGAGGAAGACTGATGTGGAGGACAAAAGGGCTAAAATGCATAAGGAGTCGAAGTTTCTTATCGATTATACTCGAAATGCTATAACAAGGTTAACGTATTTGAAAAGGTACGGTTTTGAACTAAGTACTCCCTCTGGTCCTATTTATAAGAGAAATTTGGGTCAACAAAAGTTGATGTATCTAGTTAAAAATTCAGTCCAAATATATTAACTTTTGTTGACCAAACTTTCTCTTATAAATAGGACCGGAGGGAGTATTGGATAAGTTATATTAGAACAACAATTAGATATGTCAAATAAACGAGACCTTGAATTGTACCACGAATAGGTCTACTTGGTAAACATCATGAACACAAACCTCAAATTGTAATTGAACTAGTAACTTGATTTACCAAACAAGGAGATATAGGGGATTCAAGGAATCATAACCGTTCGTCATCATTTTGTGTTAACCTATTTTATTTTCTTTGCATACACCAAATCCTATGCAAACTCTCGATTTATTGTTTTTAATTAAGCTTAATATAATTGTCGAGTCGAATAACAATCCATATAGGAACAATATCTACTTACTCCTTGATTACTTGTGTGATTCGGTATACTTATTTTATTTGTCATAAACCCTCAACTAAGGTTCCGACAAGGCAAAACAGAGCTCATCTTGATAGCCAAGTGGAAAAAGAATCGTATGAGATTAAGACGACACTTCGAAGGGAGTATACACATGAGGTTTGGAAGGTTTAAGACGAAACAACTTCATATCCAAATATTTCTTTATTGTCAAATGTTAACCCAATTTCTTCCTTGTTCTCGAATGTTAGAACTCAATAATTGACATCTTATTTGAAGAAAAATAAGCATAGTTTAGAAAGTGGCTGAACTGAAGGGGAAAATCCAATTAAATCGATAGTTGAAAATATAAAAATGTTATAAATTGAATGTGAGGTAATTATGCTAATAACAAAAACTATATACTAAAATCCGTAAAATATAATCGTAAGTTTGACATAGATAGTGGAGTACATGTGGATATTTTTTTATTGGTGCCATTTCATTGTGAGACTTATAAATAGAGATGCATGGAGGTAATAACAAACTCAAATACATCACACATAAAAATCAACCTCACAATGAATTAGATAGAGTGGATAATAATAGGAGCTCCATGTTGTGGCTTAAGAGTAAGACGATTATGAGGAGCATGAACATAAGAAGGTGAAAGCTGAAATGAGAAATGTTGAAGAAACATTGCAAGAGCCATCTTTGCTTCTATCAAGGCAAAGTTTTGACCAAGACATATTCTTGGACCCCAACCAAATGGATAAAAAGCAACTTGATCATGAGAAGCTTTAGAAACCCCTTCAGAAAACCTTTTTGGATTGAACTCTTCTGGGTTGTCCCAATACCTTTTATCATAATGAAGAAGGATAAATGGTAAATAAACTTCAACCCCAGGTGGGATGGAAATGCTTCTTACCTTTGTTTCACACTTTGTGTATCTTTGAGTATGAGTTACAGGTGGGTACAATCTTAGCACTTCATGAATTATCATTGTCACCTACAAATCAATTAAAGTCAAACAAGTGTTTATGTTAGTTTCACGAATTAATTTTGGTTTAAATATGATATTCATCTCTGTAAATATACAACTCTTTGCTTTCAGTCTCGGTAAAAAAGATTTTTTTCATTTTTAGTCCTTGCAAATATAAAATAAAAAAAACATTTCTTTTGATCCTTGCATATTCTTTTAGTCGGTGTACATTTTGTCTACTTTGAAATTAATCCCAATAATAAGAAGAGCATTTTATTTTTCTCCCTCAAATATTGAGTACATAAGAACTAAATTATTATGTTTTAAAAAAAAAAAAAATAAAAAAAAG
>Ga0228711_1003159_pt1 | contig 25591 bp, 13 predicted proteins | sample MedpolnodulmetaG_2_FD_177996 | JGI IMG/M metagenome (GOLD analysis project Ga0228711, IMG submission 177996) | Root nodule microbial communities from Medicago polymorpha collected in Santa Monica, California, United States - brown nodules | ecosystem: Host-associated > Plants > Roots > Nodule... | reverse complement strand
TAAGAGTCTCTTGGCTTAAAAAATCAAGAATCAAATTATTCACCATTGACAAAGAACCAATGAACATGATTAGTTTTCTTAGTGTTACACCTAAATCTCAATTTGAACTACATAACAAAATACAATAGTTTTGAGTAAAATACACGATGGTTTTAAAGAGTATAAAAATGAATTTATTTTTATTTCCAACGCGTAGTCCAAAAAAGGCACACTCTACACTTTTGATAAAACACTTATATTAGAATATCATTTAAGAGTCTCTTGGCTTAAAAAATCAAGAATCAAATTATTCACCATTGACAAAGAACCAATGAACATGATTAGTTTTCTTAGTGTTACACCTAAATCTCAATTTGAACTACATAACAAAATACAATAGTTTTGAGTAAAATACACGATGGTTTTAAAGAGTATAAAAATGAATTTATTTTTATTTCCAACGCGTAGTCCAAAAAAGGCACACTCTACACTTTTGATAAAACACTTATATTAGAATATCATTTAAGAGTCTCTTGGCTTAAAAAATCAAGAATCAAATTATTCACCATTGACAAAGAACCAATGAACATGATTAGTTTTCTTAGTGTTACACCTAAATCTCAATTTGAACTACGTAACAAAATACAATAGTTTTGAGTAAAATACACGATGATTTTAAAGAGTATAAAAATGAATTTATTTTTATTTCCAACGCGTAGTCCAAAAAAGGCACACTCTACACTTTTGATAAAACACTTATATTAGAATATCATCTAAGAGTCTCTTGGCTTAAAAAATCAAGAATCAAATTATTCACCATTGACAAAGAACCAATGAACATGATTAGTTTTCTTAGTGTTACACCTAAATCTCAATTTGAACTACATAACAAAATACAATAGTTTTGAGTAAAATACACGATGGTTTTAAAGAGTATAAAAATGAATTTATTTTTATTTCCAACGCGTAGTCCAAAAAAGGCACACTCTACACTTTTGATAAAACACTTATATTAGAATATCATTTAAGAGTCTCTTGGCTTAAAAAATCAAGAATCAAATTATTCACCATTGACAAAGAACCAATGAACATGATTAGTTTTCTTAGTGTTACACCTAAATCTCAATTTGAACTACATAACAAAATACAATAGTTTTGAGTAAAATACACGATGGTTTTAAAGAGTATAAAAATGAATTTATTTTTATTTCCAACGCGTAGTCCAAAAAAGGCACACTCTACACTTTTGATAAAACACTTATATTAGAATATCATTTAAGAGTCTCTTGGCTTAAAAAATCAAGAATCAAATTATTCACCATTGACAAAGAACCAATGAACATGATTAGTTTTCTTAGTGTTACACCTAAATCTCAATTTGAACTACGTAACAAAATACAATAGTTTTGAGTAAAATACACGATGATTTTAAAGAGTATAAAAATGAATTTATTTTTATTTCCAACGCGTAGTCCAAAAAAGGCACACTCTACACTTTTGATAAAACACTTATATGAAAGCCATGCACCCTGCACTTGTTCATGCGCCCTGCGCATGTTTTCATGCACCCTGAGCTTTGTGTCACGCGTCTGGCACTTTTCCATGTGTCAGGCGCTTCTGTTGACCGCCTTCATGCACCCATGCACTTTTTCATGTGCCTAGGTGCTTTAGTGCAAACTTAGTGCTGAAATGGCCGTTTTCTTCGCCTGTCTTGGTGTTTTCGTCAAAGCAAGATGTCTCGAAACTTGGGAACATAATTTCTCCCTTTGGAAACTCTTCTGAGGCCTCTTGAATCTTCAATCTTCGTCTTTCCAAGGACCACATAAATCTTTGGATATCTTGCTTTGCCGATTTGCATGATTTCTTCGTGAATTACATCAACAACACCCTAAAATTGCTATGTTTCGGGAAAACTCTAATTACAGACTCTAATATAGAAAACATTACAAATGTCTCGAAACCATATGCAATTACTCTAATACTCCTCTGTTTTGTTGGTAAAACCTACTGAATAAGACTGAAAAACATGCTAAGAATAACGTAAAATGACCTGTCATCAGATACTTATTGGGGTTTGCTCTCTAGTTGTTAGAATCACCATAGTTGGGTGATTATTTGATGTTTGTCAGTTCCTAGAGATTTATGAAGACATTGATTGTAACCATTATTCTGACAGTGAATGTTTTTGGCTGGACTACGTCCCATGGTTTTTATTCTCTCATGTTGAGAGGAGTTTTCGACGTTAAAACTATGATGTTCACATTTAAAGCTTTTACTTTTTATCGTTGTTGTTGGTTATGTTGGTAAATTTGATTGTTCAGGTTCCACAAGTAAAAGATAATTTAAGCTTCTGCATATTTTGTATTGTGCACTCTGATCCCAATAACTGGTATCAAAGTCTGGTTCTTTTTGTGGAAATTAATTTGTGGTAAAGTCCGATTATGACACTCATGCTCATTATGATGCTTGATACACTTATTGCATTGACACATTCACATTCACACGTTTTCTTGAGATCCCTCACATCACAATGACAGTTTTAGACACTTCAAAATGTAACACCCAATGCGCACATAATCATGGCATAACTCCAAAAATTTTAGTAGAACTACTCCAAACATTTTTTTAGGAATTTGGCATGATGATTTAACGGTGGTGGACAAATTAGTATTATCATATACTCGCTTAATTCCTTTGAGATTCCCTAAGTGACAAATCAAAGTACTAAGGGGGCGTTTGTTTGAGGGTTACAAAATTTATTCCCAGGTATCAACTTTCGCAGGAATGTGAAGGTTAAATTTTTATTCCTAGGAAAATATAGAAAAAAAGTGTTTGGTTAATTGTTTGATTCCTGGGAACTTTTTTTAAAATAATTCCAGGGGATAAGTAAAATACGTTTGGTTTGCGATGTAGAATCCTGGGAATGAACATTATAATTACACAAATGCCCCCATTGTATAAACCATAAAACTAACGTGTATCAGTGAACACTTCTTTACACTCCAATTTTGCTGGTAATTCGTGTGCAAATCAATTGAGAAGGAGTACTGTTGTGCCTTGATTAAAGATGCTGGTAAACCGTGAAAAATCAATTAACATATGGAATTTTGGGGATTTTTTCAAATATCCTGGATTGTAATTCCATTCTACTTTTCGATACCCATGCAAAATCAAAATTGTGAAAACAGTTGTTTGACATCCCTTCCCAAATGGAACATAATCATTTTATCTATGCATATTTGTTTGGATCCTGTTGTGAATGCATTCAAGGAAGGAGGTTGGTTTCTTTACATCATTTCGTAAACGAAACTTATAATTATATAGCCATCTATACTCATGGTTGGAGAATCGTAGTTACTTGTTAATAAAAAAGCACTCAACATTGAAATGATAAGTTATAAAATTTAATTTAAGTGGGAATACAAATTTACCAGATCCTTAAAGTTGATTTGATATTGCCAACAAGGTCAATAAATTCGTGTAACCTCTTTAATCAGTTGCTACTTTGCAGAATTGTATAGGATTGTGTATATTTGATGCACGCTGTGATGGTAGTCACATGTTTAATTGAACATATATATTGTTCATCTCAACTATGTACGATCTATTAAGCACGGATACGGACTCCGACACCGGACATGACACAGACACACCAACACCGGTAATAATTTGAGAAAATCATATAATTCAGTATAATTATAAGTGTCGGTGTCGGACACGACACATGTCCGACACCAGAATACGCCACGTGTCCGACACTAGGACACGCCTAATCCGATAAGTGTCTGTGCCTCATAGTGTACGATCGAAGTAATGCTTAATGGCCCCTTTATGAATCATTCAGCTTATAAGATTAAAGAAAGTAAGCATTGTGTTTGTGTGCAGCTGCTCCCACAACAAGACATATAATATTGTGTTGAGCAACAACTTCTATGATCCCTTTCTCGATATCATCCTTCTCAATCAACAATTTAGAGGCCTATACCTATACAAAGTTTGTGACCAGAGTGCACATGAACCTAAATTGAAGAAGATAAATTGGAATTCTCCCATGAAGAAAGTTGGCACAAAAAATGGTCAAATTTATTTGAGCATGGCAATTTTTGCTTATGTTTGAAAGATGGAATAAAGTGCACAGTTTTAAAGTTTGAGGATTTTATTACACATTTTTAATGTTTGAGCACTAAAAGCACATGATCCTAATCCTAAGTTGGAGGAGTAAATTGGACTTTTCCCTAAACAAATACAGTTAGACTACAAATTCAGTGCCAGCAGATAACCACATACATAGTAAATATCTTGGTAATAGAGGTAAAGAAAAAAAATAAAAATATACCCTGCTGGGATCAGAGTGAGGATGTATTGGTCAAGGAGTTTATGCATTGTTTGACTACCATGCTCTTAGAGATCAAGAAACAAGCTCATTTTTTAGAGTCATACAATAGATGTTGCTACAATCAGTCAACAAATTATGCAGAAATCACATGAAATTGTTCAAGTGTTTTATATGTAAAACAATGTGCAGTCTGTCACGAATTGCAGCAACATACCAACACAAGGTATTGATAAACACTCATCCAAGAACAAGGTATATCCGGAAACTCACAAGAAGAGTACAAACAAAACTACTGAAGCAGCGAGATAGTAGAAACATCAAAGAAAGAAGGAAAGAAAAAAACCAGCCAAAGCAGGTCGAAAACAACGCATAAAATTGCACTGAAAATTGGACATACCAGCCTCAAAACTAAATGAAAAGCAATAGCAGCCACAAACACCTAAAAAAATCATAAAAGTATGGAATGGAACTGCACTAAATTGCAGATCCGACAGCAAAAACAAGGCTAAACCTACACTGCTCTTTATATCATCAATGATTTGAAATCAGCCCCTAACAATAAGCGGCTAGCTTCGGTTTCACATGAAGCTTCAAGTAATGATAGAATCGTATAATAATTTCTGAATAACCCTATAAACATTATAAACCTCATAAATCATTGTGAGCTACGCTAACAGAATTGTTTGTCATGTATTATGCTTTTGGATTTAGCTTTAGCCAAAAAACCTAATCATCGTTGCACTTAATGTTAAATTATTATTACAAAACTACAAATATAGCAAAATCACAAACGCAATAACCATGATGATAATGACACCCACATTTCTTCAACAGGATCAAAATCATCAACAAGGTCAAACAAACCAATTTTGCTAATGATTATTCAGGCATCTAAGCAAACATCAAACCAACTAAGAAAAAAGGGATGAAAAATGAGCAATAACAACAGACAAAAAACAAAGAAATTATATCAATCACCCAATCTATATTGAGTAATGGAATAATTGAAATTAAATTAGATGGTACCTTAAAGAGAAGAGTGAAATCCAAAATCCGAATAGCAATCAGTTGATGAACACCACTAAGATCATGGGTTTTCTTTTATAGAAGATCATGCGTGAAATTTTTCAGCGGGAATAGAGTAACTCAGAGAAAAAGAAAGCGGGAATGGCAAGGATAGAAATGGTATTTTATTGAAGATCATGGGTTTCTATTTCCTGGGAATAAAACTTTCCCAAGTTATCTCATGGGAATAAAAGGGATGAAAAATGGTTGAACGTGGGGGAGAAGTGGGGGAGAACGTGTCAAATTTTTTCCTGAGAATAATGTATTCCTAGACATATTTGTGTGGTTCCCACCTACCAAACATGGGAATATCCAATTCCAGCCTTAGATTCCTGAGAATAAAATTTGTAACCCTCAAACAAACACCCCCTAAAGAGTTGCGAGGTAGTTCCCAACAATTGGGGTATCCTATAAAGTCACTTAGGAATTCCTTATTGTATGTCATCCTTTGATCTAACAAGTAGATCTCCACCGAACCTTACTCATTTGTATTTTCCTAATGCTAGGCTCGTCACATCCTATCTATATGACGATGACGAATAAACATTGTTTGTATCCCTTCATTAAACTCATGTCACACCTTCATTTCAAAGTATTTATTCTTACCATTCTGAATCATTTGCATTCTCACATTAAACTGAAAATATACAACCATCCTCAAGACAAATGATCATAAATAAATATAAAAACCAACCATTTCAAACATGCATACATATAGCTTACACTGCATCATATCGATTATCATTAATCACATAGGATCCTAACCATGTTCCTACAATCACGAGTAGCACACAAAAATGCTAAAAAAAAAAATCATTCTTAAAAATCATTATCATGATCAATCATGTTGGCAAAACAGATAATGAAAGCATATATTTCATTTAGTCATACTCTCAATTAAGGGTGGACAAAATCATTTGCCCCGCCCGAAAACCGAGATGACCGTAGTAACCGAACCGTAAACGGACGGAGCGGGTCGGTCAACGGGTCATCAAAAGCTCAAAATCGATTTAGAATGGTTAAGTGCGGACGAATTCAATTGTAAATTTTGAACCCAATACTATCCTCACACCGACCGATCAAATGTGCATAGTGACTTACAAGACGTGTGTCCCATTTTAGTGGTCTTGGAACTCACACAAAATATTTCCAGCATAGACTTTGACCCCTATTTGGCTATTTCCAAGTCTATGTGTAGTAAAGTAAATAAATATAAAACAAGTGGATGACATCTTCTTCTCTGGGTAGTAGTAGCAGCATTTACGGTCACCTTGTCTTCTTTCATTCTCTCTCTTTTCTCCATGTTCACTTTTTTATCTTCATTTTCATTTAGAAATGAATGGAAAATATGAAATTATTTTTCATCTTTGAAGAACAAACACTCACAGGGGTATAGACTTTGGTTTACCACTATAGATCTAGATCAGAGACGTTGATGATTTGAAGAAAATGTTTGCCATTTCAATTTTCTTTTTCAGTTTTTACTCTTGTGTTTCTGGTTATGTTGAAGACACTGATTCATTAAAGACCTGAACTAAACCACCCGACTCGATCCACCACCCGACGAACCGCCGTTCTAGAAAATCGAAACCTTCAACAGTCAGGAATGGACCAAGGTTCTGCACCCACAGGTTTGTCCGGGTTGAGTGTTTGGGCCCGAAAACCGGCTGAAACTGTCCGTTGTCCACCCCTACTCTCAATATTCATAGAGTTTTTCTTAGATGTCATTATTTATCCCACCACTAATAGGGTTTGGGTCAACCTTCACATATTTATTGAAAGCCGTTTTACATTAATTATCTCGATTAGTATTGAAACTTTTTCCCACCTTTTGATAAGTTTTAAGATAAGATTAGAAAATTAATGATCCTCTAACTTGACTTCAAGCCATTTCCCTTTAATGTATTAATTAGTTGAGTTTTTCCTCTGACCCTTTCATTTATACCAAAATGACAAACAACTCCCTAGAAGACGAGGAAAAAAAGCCTCATACTACAAAAAATCCTCGATTTAATTGATTTTGAACTAACTTAAATAGAATTAGGGCATTTTGGAAATTCTTTTGTGACACGTTTAGAGATGGAAGCTGATAGATATTTGGCAAGTGAACCAAATTCAATCGAAGTAATAAAAATTCGTTCCACGAGGACTGTATTTAATTTCTATTTAGCAATTTCATTATCAAAAGGATGTATTAAATATATGGTTGCCCTAAGCAGTTGGATTGGTTTTTATAAAGTAAACATAAATAAAACAATAAAAGTTGGTTTTAAGAATATCAGAGAGAAGTATGGTTAAGACCTTCGAATCCTCTGAAGCTCTCCTATGGTAATTTGCACTCCTAATTCAAGCAATGATTATCTAGTTCAACAATAAATTAACAAAGTAAATCTACCCAATCTCTTGACCTAGAATTCTCCCCGCAAGTGAGAACCCCTTAATCTCTTAAGCGAATTCGAAACTGTTGGAGGTTTTAACAAAACGTTAATCCCTATGTCATAACCTAATAACGATCTATCTCTAGCTTGATTACTTAGGTTAAACTTATTACCTAGATCAGAGTCAAAAGGCAAGGTTAGTGGTCATTCAATCTCTAAGATTAATTTGCATATTCATAAAGTTAGGGTTAGTAGTCGATGATAAACATACAAAAAGCATTAAACATAAAGTAATATGAATTAAAACTAGACTTTCATTGATATTCAAAGGAGTTCAACAAATTAGGGTTCCCATAAGATTACATCAGATTCATCTAAGTCTCAACCACAAAGAGATTAGTTACTCATAGCTAAAGTACAAGATAACTAACATAAAAACAAGGATTCATACGAGTATTGGATGATTGACTGTGAGTTTTGATGGTCTCCCACTAGATCTGCAAAGCCTCCGCTCCAAACTATGCCTTTTCTCTCTAAAATCGTGAACCCTTCTTCCAAAAACGCACTTTTCTATATATAGGCAACTCAAATTCGGCCCCCGAGCCCACAAAATCGGCGCCCGAAAGCTCAAAAACGCGTTCTCCAATCAGCCACTTCGGCGCCTAAATGTCAGGATTCGGGGCCCGAAAATTGTCGAAGCCAAAGTGCTTCTCTGGTGGCTGGAATTCGGGGCCCGAATTGGACTCTGCTGGAAATCCAAATTCTTCTATTTTTCTTGCTTTCCTTGTTGTTTAAGCTTGCTTGTGAACTCAAAACATCATGAAAATGACACTATAAATAATGTAATGACTACTGTCATCAGAAGCGATTGATTTTATATGCTAGATGTGACACCCTAAACTGAAATTTGAAAGAAAAAAAAGTTACGAGAGTTATTGGTAAAAAAAAACTAAATTATATAAATGTTTGCATAAATTTTACAAAAGATTCAAGGAATTAAAAATCGATTTCCTTTTATTTAAATTGAGAGGCACAAAAAATGCCACATTTTATACTTTTAGATAAACAAATAAAATCACTTATATTGAGAAGCAAGGTGGATTCTAGGGTGAGGGCTCAATTACGTCTCTCATCCATGTACCACTCATTGTGTCCATTAGATTAAATAAGTCCATATGATCTCATTATTTGTGACCACACTGAATATAAAAGCTCCTCTTTGCAACCAAGTTTTGTCTCTCGCCTAACAATCTTACTGAATCAAAAAATTGAAAACAAAATGCAAACTAAAATATAAACAAATTTTGGGAAATTAAAATAAAATAAAATTGAGGAATGGAAAGAGGGATTTTGACGGTAACTCTGTTGATGAATTTAAGTAGGAATTTGATATCAAATGATTATTTATAGAGGAATTATGAATAACAGAAAAGAATTTGGTTGAAGGAATTAAACTTTTCTTTGGGTTTTGTTTTAAAATAACTTGTTTTGTGTAGTCTTTTTGTTTAATTGAAATCAAAAATTTGAAATTTATTTATGTATAATTGTCTTGGGAATCATTGAATTGTTGATTTGTATAGATACCGCAAAACACAACTTATTGTTTTGAGTAATTATTGATTAATCTATGTAGTTCTTCTTTACCTAAAATCGTAGAAACAGAGACAACGATCATGCATGTGCAAGCCGGTGGAGAGAGAGTGTAACTTGTCAGGAGAGAGAGAAAGAAGTGGATGCAAATAAGAGAGATCGGAATCCGGTGTGACAATGAGTAATACAATAATCACTTGGATTTATTTAATCTAATGGACAAAGCGAGTGGTACATAAGTGAGAGACTTAATTGAGCCATCACTCTAGAACTCACCCAACTTTATTATCAATATTTTCTTCCCCTAATTTTTTTATTTTTCAATGCAGATAATATTGGAAATGCACTTTGACGCATAACCCGCATTTCGACGCCCAACTCGTGCGGAGCACAAGCCCCGCACTTAACACGAGTTTGTTGCGACTAAAAATGAAATATCTAACTTTTTTTTTACAAGATAGAAATTTTAACAAAATAAGTTAATTGAAAAATATATCTTAACCTTCAATATTATTTATGTGTCCTTGTTCAATTTTTTTTTTTTTTTCTTTCAATTTTGACAAATTATGTGTCAAATAGTTAAATTAGATTAATTTGATAATTTATTTGTATTTTATAGTTTTATTTTCTTACTCTCCAGTTGAAAGACTGTTAAAACAAAACAAAACAAAACAAAACCAAACCGCCACACAAACACAATAACCCTAAAACTCCACCCACTCCGACACGGCGGCTCCTCCTCCATCACCTGCGCTGCTACCTCACACCCTTATTCTCGCTGCTTCTCATTTGCAGGTTAGTTCAATTTTATTTTTTTTGCTGCCCAAATTTTCCAACTAGTTTTGATTATGGAACCATTGTTTTGTTGATTCATTAATGAAGCTTCCAATTCTTTGTTCCTGTATTTTTTGTTAGATTTTTCTGTAGAAGGTTGTAGAAGTTAGAGAAATTTTAATTTATTTAGTTATTTTGACAGCTCTAGGTACGGGTGAATGATGATTTTATTGATGTGAAATGTTGTTTACAGATTCAAATTTCAAATAGGAAGTTTTCGTGACTTTTGAAAAGCCGTTGATTCTTATTTCTCGGTGAAATGGACAGTAAATCCTCTGGTTCCGCTGCAGAATTCGTAGATCAATTAGTGGTGAGTGAATGCTGTTATTTGTCGATGGGTACAATATAATACTGTGCATTATCTTTTCTGTTAGTAAAATTCATGTTTGCGGTTTTTTAGTATCCTGGCGATGTGGTTCTTGACCTCTCTACCATGACAAACCAGACTATTAAGCTTGGAGGCGGTCTTCGTCAGGTAGGTCTCTAGTTTTGCAAATTAGAATACTCATTTGTTAGTATGCGAAGTCAAGTGTCACTCTGTTTTTAGTTCTGCATCAATTCTGTATATTATATTGAATGAACTTGTAGACAATTGTTTTATCAATGCATTTTCTTTTTATGATGCCTTGTTTAGTTTAACATGAAGGACCCAAGTAGTGCAGCTAGGTTACAATCAATTGACTATTTCCATTTCCGTGAGATGTCATATTTGAAAAACGATGTTTGCGTTGGACTTTTTTTATTATAGTTTCTGCTTTACTATTCCTAGATTTTTTAGGCTCGGGAGGGGAAAACTTGTTTGTTCGTTGATCATAAATTCATTTTCACCTTTAGAGTGGCAAATTGTGTGGAGCTGACTATGGAAACTTATATACTTTGTGGGTCGGGGGTAGCCCTGCCTAAGAACAAAATGATTAAACTTAACATGTATGAAAACAATTGAGTTTCAACTAATATAATAGGGACCAAGGCTTGTAAGGAATTGCCTTCAATGTTGGTTGCATGGTAGGCTCCCTAAAATCATCAAATTTCTGAAATCTTTAGACTAAATAGGATGTCCTTGAACGAAGAGGGTTGATATTTAATGATTTTAAACGAGTTTGAGCATAAACAAAAGGCAAATCAACTCTGTTTCTTTACGAAAATTGCAATATTTCCAGTTACTGCTTGTACAAAATAAAATTTGACTATTCCAGCATGAATTGGCTATGCAAATTTTAGTGTGATTTTCAAATTTTCATAATCAAGCTGATTAGTAAATGTTCGATGCTTAGGTGCTTGCCTCTGCTCCATTTTTTTATGATGATATTGTTGAATTTTAACTTAATGAAACATACAGATCAGACTACATAAACACACACATACACTAGATATTGATATTCATATCTCCATTGTAAAAGATAAAGTTGCTAATGCCTCCATAATTCCTTTAGATAAGTGGTGCATATTAGCAATTAAGTCAACATATTTCACCTAGAAATGATAGTGGTTTTCTTGTTCTACTTAGGGATAAAGTGATTAGAAACTCATCATTTTATTAACTAAGATTTCAACATACTAATATTATGACGTTTCGATCTTTTTCATTTCATTCCATTGAAATTTTCCGTTTATACACTTTGCTGAACTTCAAATTTTGTGCGAATCGAAGGTGTCTTGCTCTAAATCTCTTATTTCTATACACATCTCCATACTTGGTATCTTCTTGGCAAGAAGAAAATAATAAATGATAGTACTTGTATTTTGCTCAATTTTTTCATTCTGCTAGTAACGGATTCTCATTTGTAACAATTTTTAGGATGGTGATGTGATTTCTGTAATGAAGGCTGGCAGGCTTAGGTTATCAAAGCCTAATAAATACTGGGTTGAAAGTTCTCAAAAGAGGGTGAGTATAGTAGTGTGAAGGATTTCTTTGACTGACGTGTCAATGTTGATTTTTCAATGTTACTGGTCCGACCCCTTTCTGGTTTTATAATCTGTTTCTCTATTTTCATTTTCAGCCAAATAACTGGTAATATATGCATTACAACTGAACATGTGTTTCTTTTATATGTATTTCTAGAATGGACTGATATGTTTCCATTCTACAACAAGAGGGCTAAAGTGGAAATTGGTGGGATGGGAATAATATCCCAAAATCAATGGTTTCAGTTTTCATTGCAATGTCATTTCTTAGTGTCAAAATTTGTCATTATATGTGGAGACAGTACTTGTCATGTAATTTGTGTTGGACGTTTAAAATGTTTGCTATGGATCTCTTTCAAACCATTTTCAATGAGAGGCTGGTCATGAAATTAAGAGATGTGTGTCCTATTTTTCTATTAAATGTCCACTCCTTAGCACACTTCATACATATGTATTCAGGAAGAAAACCATCTCTAATGGACATAAGTTTTGATTTTCCTTTCTAGCATTGGGCTAAATTATATAATTTACCTTGCCCGTTTCATAATGAATAGACTAGCAATGTTTTTCCGTAGGATCAGATAAATGCTATCTTTTTTCCTTCCATATCCTGATTATGCTGTTTTGTACAGTATGTGCCGCATGCAGAGGATTCAGTTCTTGGAATAATTGTTGACTCCAGATCAGATGTAAGAAAGTTCATATATTTGTTCTGTTTTTCAGTTCACATTAGTCTTTTAGCGCTGCTCTACTTTCTTGTTGAATGCAATTTTTATTGGTTCTATTAACTATAATGTATGTGGTGTCAATTGGGCAAGTAATTTAGGATTTCAATTTTGAAATTAGGGTTTCCAATTCATGACTATTTTTTATTTTGAGATTTATTCTACGTTGGTTTGTTTTCTTCGAGCATAGAATAGGATTATCTTATTTAGTATTTGGTCTATAAAGATACCATTAGCAAAACATTTGGCACCTTTTAACATAACCATATAACATCAGTGTTGTTAAATGGTGGTCATGGCGTGGCGGATTTTTGGACAACCGCCGTAGGAATTTTTTGAATGAATGCCCGCCATGGAGGCACCGTGGGTCACAATAGTGTGTTTATATGGTGGACTTTTGGTCTTCTTCCATCGACAACATTGTATAATATTTAGATATCTTTTTTCCTTTGGGTTTCTGAAACCCAAGTCAGATGAGTACTGATAGGATCTAATATGTACACATAGGTCCACTTAGAGGGAGAGTTAGTTACATGAGGGAGAGAAAGTGGAGTTGGTTATATAAAGGAATGAGAATAGAGAGTGAGGGATATCTTTGATCATTTGTTCAGTTAGAACCTTAGGGTTTGGGTAGAGAGAGAAATGTCTCTTATCTGATAAGCTTTTGTTCTGGGGTTACAGGGGTTATCTTCTGTAATACATCTATTTTCAATTCAATAATACAGTTTATTTCTTTGTGTGAAATCGGGTCTCTATCAAGTACATTGCCTTAGAGGAATACTCCAGGCTTCTAGCTCACATCAGTATTTATCAACTTCTTTAAGTCCTTAATGTTGACTAAGAAAGGGAATTAACAATTGCATGGTGATATTCCCCTTCCTCATAACTATAGCTTTTGCCTACACAAATACAAGCTCATGATGCTAATTCAGGGTGGTTGCATCTTAACCTATAACATGTATAAAATCCCAAAACGCGTGAATTGCTTGTTTCCGTTCAACTCTTGTACCCTCTATTTCGATGAAAAGAACTGACTTTTTTTTCTCAGGCTTGAGTTTTATTCTACTTTTTTTTAATTAAAATTTCAATTCATATTTGAGCAGAATTTTCTTGTGGATATAAAAGGACCTACTTTAGCATTTCTACCGGTGCTTGCATTTGAAGGAGGAACTAGAAGAAATATACCTAAGTTTGAGGTGTGCATAAATTATTTTTATATGCTATTTGCATAACATATTTGGTTTCTCTTAGACTCTCATTACTCATATTGTTAGAACCATGCAATGCTTTATGTTTAATTTCTGTATATCATTTTGCCTTTTTCTTGTTGATATAGAACCGTTTTTTATATAAAACAGAGACCTGTTTAGGATACTTATTTCTTTGCGGATTCCTTTTCCATAATTAGTCTTGACAATGTCTCATATTGTAGTTACTTTGCTTTATGAATTATGACATTCACAATTATCATGAATGTTGAGGGGCCTGGGTAGGTTATTTTTTGTAACCCTAGATTAACAATAGTAATAACTAGTTATAAGTGAAGAGTTTTGTTTATACATTATACCAATCACAAGAAGGTTGGAGGTCAAACACTGGCACTGATACCTTTTGAGTAGTTATGTCCAAAACACAGACTTTAAGACCAGTTACTTGCCAACTTATTCCAACTGATGTTTAAGTCAAGTCAGTACTCACTAAATAATAATTCTTTTATCGACGAATAACAATGAACACAACCAGAAAACAAAGTAGTCAACATAAACTATGACTATGAGGCCTTGAAACCCTATTAAAGCCTTGATGTCTTCAGGTACGGGCCACTGCATCATGACCACCCCATGGCCTGGAATGACATAACCATGATACCTAGTCTTCTCTTATCAATAGGTGCACTTCTTTGTGTTAGCAAACTACTTACCTTCCCCAAGATTTGAAGGACAGCTTGTAAATGAAAGCTATATTACTCCTTACTTTTACTATAAATTAAAATTTCATAAAAACAACACTACAGAGCTTCCTCAAATAAGGCCTCCACATCTCATTCTTCAAGGATTGGAAGGTATTAGGAGGAGCACCGGTGAGACCAAAAGGCATCACTACAAGCATGGTTGTCAAACTCGGGATTCCACCAAAGATCGTTTGGGTGTAGAAAAAGCGTAAATCGTAGGTTCGTAACACGGATCGTAAAATCTCATCAAATAGACAAAATTATAGGAAGAACTAAGAAAAATAACCTTACCGTCACTCGAATCTGCTGGTACCCTGATTTAAGATTTACTTTAGAAAAAATGGTGGCTCCACCTGATTCATCTAACAACTCATTAATAACGGGTATTGGATCTTATCTGGAATAGTAATTTTTTTAAGGCCCTTTAGTCAAAACAAAATCTTTTTTCTTCACAACAACTATTTGGCTCGAGTTTGGACTCACACTAGGTCTAACTGCCTATGCACACCAGATTTCAGCATGTCTCTAAGACACTGACCAATTTTGCTATCTCAGCTTTTTAGTAATGAGAGTATCTGTAGAGTTAAGTGTTACTAAAGTCTTCTAATATTGGATGCTTTATTAATTATTGCGAGATTTAACATGCAAAAATAATCCACATGTTTCTTTTTCCCTCTTTTGTTTCGTCCTGCAAACTAACCCTTGACCTGTCATTCCTCTGTTGCTGTTAAATAATGTTTCCGGATTGGATTTTTATAGGAGGTTGTGTTTCTTTTGCCTAATTCTTCACCTTGCAGGTTGGTTCTTTGCTCTATGTGCGGGTTGTTAAAGCAATCCCTGGAATGAATCCTGAGCTGTCATGCACTGATGGTTCGTATCTTATTCTTTGTCTTCATTTTTAAATTTCTTTTTGTGGGTACTTTTAAATGGTGGAGGTTTTCTGTGGTTAATTTTATGTTTCTCTCCATTTTTATTTTTGCCAGCACAGTTATGTCTTTGATTTTGTTATGGTGTTTGTTTAGCCAGTGGGAAAGCAGGAGAGTTTGGTGCCCTAAAAGAAGGCTATATGTTTGAGTGTTCAACTGGTCTCTCAAGGATGTATGGAATCTAATTAATTTTACTTTTTCTGTCCATGCATACTTTTAACAAATCATGATACGAGAAATTGTATGTTGTTTGTAGGCTTCTCAGCACACCCACATGTCCAGTACTTGATACTTTAGGGAAGAAACTCTCGTTCGAGATAGCAGTTGGCTTGAATGGACGTGTTTGGGTATGGAGACGACCTCTAGTTTACACATTCCATATTGCATTATTTCTTTTTTATTTCGGCTCTCCTATGAAACCCTGATCATCATATAATTTTTCATTCTATTAATATCTGTCTTCTGTTTGAAATTGACGTTTCATCTAGGTCAATGCCTCGTCTCCATCTACAACTATCATCGTAGCTAATGCACTTATAAACTCAGAGGTATTGAGTGGTGTCCAACAGAAAATAATGGCTGAAAAGCTGCTGCAGAGGGTCCAGTGACCAAATATCAATGCTTCTGCACTGTCCGAGACTACAACCACTAGCTAAAGTGCATGGATGAATTTCAACACCTTAGCTGTTCAATGCAAGTTCCATTGCATTTAGATAAAATTATATGAGATGTTCTTTGTTACTAGGAGTTCAGTTTTTCTGTTATATCATTGCCTCCACAAGATATTTGATAGAAAAAATATTCTGTTATGGAAGGTGTTCTGGATTGCTTTATGTTGAATTAGCAATTAGCTATAGGCAGCACACATTTTTTTTAATCAAATGTGGTATTTTCTTACAGTAATTAAATTTTGAACAGAGACTTTAATTATCCAGAATAAGCAATTTGCTAAAGGGTAAAGGCACTTCATACCATCATACTTGAACAAAATTATGAAAAATGACAACTTTTGCATCTCTCTCTTTGGTTAAAACTAATAATCAAATGATAAATTACGAAACTTCATTTTTTAAGGATGACATTCAAGGTTGTTTTGAGAGCTATTGGACAGTTTTGTACCACTTTTTAACTAACAAGTAGTTTTGCCCCAGTAGACAATAAGAACATTTGCTAGCTCACAACATGCAGATGCATACTTCCTTTACGACTCATCACATATCTTTGGTCACCTGACACAACTTTCTTTGCCTATAATTTCACTCTTATTTTGCTCCAAAAAAAAAAATCACTCTTATTGAATATTATATTATTATGTTAAGATTTTTCTTTTTTATCACTTTGTTATTTTCAAAATTTAATTAGGGATGGTCAAACTTCATCACTTGTCCAATTCCAACAATATTACTGACCATTCAATCAACCGTAACATAAATCATGCACGTGCCGGCATTCATTCATAACAATAATAGAAACTCTTCACATATCACAAGAGCAACTCTTACTTGATCAAAAGCTTAAATAAAAAGATTTGGACACATCAAAATAAATATTTGATTATTTCAAAAAAAAAAAAATTCGATGATAAAACTTTATTGATAACCGTCCAAACTCTTCATCAAAGTGAGTGAAGCTCCACCCACCTTCCATGAAGGGTTGCAGAGAACCCACAAAATCATGCTCGAAAGTTGAACTAAACACAATACAAAAGTTTGATACACCAATACAAAACCATGCCCTAAGATTAAAGGCTACCCTTAGCCATCAAGACAAACAGCAATTTAACCAAAGACACCATCCTAAAACACCGTGATGTTTGGTTTGGTCTATTTTACATAAAGCAAAACTTAATGACTAGGTCTATGACACACAGGAAGCAACCTATTATAACAGTTAAAAGATGAATCTTCAGAGCCGAATCCACACCTTATAATTCACCAGTGCAAGCATGTCTCATATGATGCATATTTTTGGAATATACCAAACACCAAAACCCCTCCAAGGAGCTAAACTCAAAATCACAATCATCTTTGAGAGAAAGATGAGAAAATATTGACAGAATCTAAACTCATCATATACTGAAAACATATCAGAGTTTGATTACAGATAACTGCAGTGCAAGCTTGTATTCAAAATATAACTAAATGAATATATTTCTTGATTATTATTGCTATTTATTAATCACTTTTATATCAATTTTCGAACATGCAAAACGTCATATGTCATTGTTTTACTAACTATGATTGAATGTCCTTCTAAAATAACCATAAAGATATTATAACAAATATATAAAAAGTCATTATACATATAACAGCTCCTTGGACACAAATTTTCACAACATATATATCTCTTTTCAACTTCAATGTCATTTTTTGATTATTCAACTTGGTATATCTTATTTATAATAGAATGAATCCATACACAATGGAAAAACAACTTAAGAGTGGGAAATATCAAATTCAAACTTATGGTTTCTTTAGCTATGAACACCAATTCTAGTTTATTTTACTTATGGTTTAGTTTGTTTTGTAGAAATACTTGCTTTACAATACTCATAACAGAATAAAAATCATGGCAGCTAAAAGACAGAATAAAGTAAGTCATGACTGATTAACATTAAAAACAATAATTCAAAGAAACAAATTGTTTGAATATGTTCCGACATTGATATTACAACTTTCGATTTTACAATTTATCGAGCAACTTCTAATCCAAATACTACTCCAGCGTATTTTTGAAATTCTTTGTGACTGAAATGTGTTTGCACCAACTTATCAAAAGTGTGCCATGTCAACAAGCTATCGGATCCAGATTGATGACACTTTCCAACAGCCCGATCCACGTTGAGTGTACTTGCAACCCGATCAAGACCACCATACAATGCATTGCTGTAGCGGATCATATGTTTCATATCATAGATGTTCCTTCCGAATAACATTTCCAAAATATTCAAAAACTCTTCCAAACTATCAGGCAGATTTCTTCGGATCAATGTCTTCACCAGGTATCCAAAATCATAAGCGCCATGAAAAGTCACCCAAGTCATTGGTTTCTTGAATAGAAGTCCAGACGTCGACATTAGTTCAGCAAAACGTAATGAATCGACACCTTGAGCGACACAACGATTGAAGTCAATCCCTTGACGACGAAGTAAATCAATAGAATCCTTGTTGTGAGGGTCACGCTCAACGTCGAAGTCACGGAAGTTGAATTGCCAAATGTAGCGATTATCGGTGTCAAAATCAGGAAGGTGACCACAGCCATCGATTAAAGTGAGACCAAGTTGGATGAGTTTAAGATCATCAACATTAGGCTTCAAGACGTATCTGTAGTAATCAGAGGGTTGAAGGCGGCGATGGTCGACTTTTGGTGCATGGATAACTCCGGGAAATTCGGTGTCTATGGAGACCAAAGAATAATCACCATATTCAGGAAGAACATCACGAATGAGATGGAATTCATACTCTAAGTTGTGTGCCCAAACTTCTCGGACAATGACTGGTTTTGATAACTCTTCACTCAGCATGCACGTTTTTGTCATGATCGTAGCTTGAATTCTGAAAAAGAAAGAAAACTCTACGGCACTTTGATGTGCGATGAACTTAGAAAAAGAATAGTTTTATATAACTCGGCAGATATAGTATTTATAGAGGTGAGTAACGTTTAGGTTTTGAGTGAGAAAAAGCTGGATTAGGTTTAGTTTATATTAACGAGCGTCAAGTGTAACAAACTAATAGGGTTTTATTTTTTGATAGGATCTAATAAGATTTGATGTATTTTTTTTTTGGATTTAATTTTTTTCACTTGAGTCAAAAAAAGATTTGATTTATTTATATGACAATTTTTTTTACTCTTTTTAGAAAGATTTGATTTGATTTTCAACCTTTTTTTCATTTATTTTAGCTTTTTGTAATTTCTTATATCCCTCTCTTTTTTCATAATTATTCTCTTTTATTTTATTTTTACAATTTTCTCATACTCCAAAAAGACCCGTGAACGGTCAATTAATAAGGACGAATTGTTCACCTGAGTTCGATTTTTAGGCGGAACAACTTACTTGACCAGACTTTACTTACCTTTCGCTGAAACTTCAGATTATCGAGGCTCTTTTGTCCCGAGAACATGAGGGTTAACACCAAACAAATCATTAATGTTAATTAATATATATTATTATTTGATTATCCTAAAAAAAAATATTTTTATGTTATAGAAAAAAGTTTAAGTGAGTTAGATTCCAAAGCTTATCACGATTATGACGAATTTTAAGGCTCGACCAACACTAATAAAAGTACTTACAGAACATCCTTGAAAGATGTCTTCATGTTGAAATTAAGAGTTAAACCCACGACTTTACGAATGAGTCAATTTCTTACCAACAAAGTAACTTTCATTGACCCAAAAAAAAACTTTGTTCTATGAATATTCTTTAACATTGTTCTATGAATAAAACTTTGTTCTATGAATATTCTTACATTTTCATATTCTTTAAATATGAAGTAGTTTTATAAAAGTTGATGGTTTGATATGTTTTAAATGACAAGGTATATGATTTAATGATGAAAAAAGATCAACATTGATTAAATTGTAGGAAAATTTTCATTAAAGCATCATTTAAAACATTTTTTTTGACAAATCATCATCATTTAAAACATGTCACATTATCATATTTTCGACCAAATAGTTGGTAGATGGACCAAAACTTTCAAATTTTTTAAATAGGGTAACCAATTACGATAAATGGTAAAAATAGGAGAACCAAAACTGCAATTAAACATTTTTTCTTATAAAAATAACTTTCTTTTTTTTTTAAAAAAAAAAACTAATTTTAAGAGCTCTATTTTTCGCATGCAAGAGCAACTTGTTACAGTTTTTTATTTATCATAATCTAAAAGAAAAATCATAAAAACAGCTTCAAATGAAAAAAATTGTTATGGATAGTTTTCAATAAAAAAAAAACTCAAGTTCAACTGGTTTGAGTTAAAGGATAAGAAGTTGAATGTTCTGAGATCCAACCCAACCGAATGATTAAACATTAATCTAACAATTAATTACTAACATTTGTCATTCAAAAATAAAAAGTTTCTCAAAAACTAATTTTTTTAGAGGAAAGAGAAAATAAATATCAAAAGAGAGAGGTATTTTTAAGACAATAATACCCTTACATAAATTTCAATATTTATACTTGGAATAATTCTTTCCCAAACTTTATTTACCTCTTTGTCGAACTTCCGGTTGCCAAACTCCTTTTCCGTGAGAACCGGAGGGTTAACATCGATTCTTTTTTCTTTCAATATCTTCTATACTATATATAAAGAAAATAACATGTTTCGGTTCTTTTGGGCTGACTTTTTTGTCATTCCAATTATACCCTTAAACATATTATCCTATAATAATGTTTTATTGTTGATTTTATTAAAAAGTATAAGAATTTTTATTATATTTATTATATTATTGTTGACAATACGAAAAGATAAATATGATTTGTTGAGTTTGTTACATTTGAAAGTCACAAATATTCATACTTACAATTTTAATTTATATCAAAAAAATTATAAAAAAATATTGTTTGTAATTTACACGCAAATTTTGACCAAATATCATTGATAATATACACGCGTTAGCATAATAAAAAAAGCGGAAAGACGGGTACGTGAGCGTCCGTCTTTCCACTAGTTTCAATAATGTTTGTAATGATCCTTATATTTGAACATCCATAATTCTCAAACATGTTTGACACTAATATCTCAACAAACTACATATATTATTTTGATCTATCCCACTGAATTATTTCATTTTGTAAATAATTTCTATTAATTTTATCTATCTGCTCAAGTTGTGTATTGCAATAGCGGATCACATTTTTCGTATCATATACATTCCTTCCAAATGACATTTCCAAAATGTTCAAAAACTTCCTTAAAAAACAAAAATGTTCAAAAACTCCTCCAAACTATCAGGCAGATTACTGAATTTGTTATCTATTCCCATCAAACACAAATTACAAAATCCTCCAAATTTTAGAACAAGACTTGTGTATTAGTTAATCTTTGTTCCAAAAGAAATTCAATGAACTGTCAACACAAAAATGAAATTTAGTGAATTAGTACTATTGATTAATCTTTTTTCTTGAGGGGAGTACTATTGATTAATTTTTGTTCTATGAATTTTCTAAGAAAATATGTGCTCTATAAATGGTTGCCAACAAAGTGGTGTTGGCGGTTATCGATGGATAGGGAGAGTTTGTAATTTAGGGTGATGTCACGTGGTATGATGTGGAGGGAGGGGGGTTGTTGGACGGTGGGAGAGATGTTTCTATTTGGTATTGCTACCTTGCGTAGGGAGGGTTGGTTTAGTAATCATGTTAGTCATTCTGTTGGAAATGGGAAATTTACCCTCTTTTGGTTGGATGTGTGGGTCGGTGGTGTGTCGTTTAGAGCCAGGTTTAGCAGATTATTTGACTTGTTGGTGTGTAAGGATGAGTCCGTGTTTGACATGTGTCAGCTTAGGTGGGAGGGTTGAGGGTGAGGCGTGGAGATGGAGGCAAAGGTTGTTTGCGTGGGAAGGGGAATTGGTGGAGGAGCTTAGGTTATTACTTCAAAATGTAACTTTGCAGGTTGACAAAAGGGATAGATGACTATGGAATTTGGATTCAACCATGCCACCTTTGCGCTTCATTGTGTGCTTCCTAGCAAAGCCAGTCATGGTCATCCTGTTACTCCTGAATCGATTGGCTCGTGTGTCCATATATGAAACGATGACAGGATCATAGAAATTAGAAAATGTAATAATTTTGCATATTTGAATATATTTTAAATTTTATAAACCAAAATGATGAAGAACACAATTCAGTTTCTATAAGCCGAATGAAATTAGTATCCTAGGAAAAAAGTTAATGTGATAATTTTTAATATAAAATTTAAAAATTGTCTTTATATATTATGTCAGTCAAAGTAGTCCTTTATTCTAAAATGTTTTGTTAATATTGTCATACTAATCATTCAATATCTTTATTTATTGTCATATCAATCCTTATATGAAAAGAGTTAATGTCAGCATTGAGAGACTATTTTGACCAATCAAATACACAATCAAGAATTATTTTAGAATTAAACAGACTATTACAAAAAAATATATAGGCTGATGGTATGGGTAGAATTATTATTATTAAATGTTTTGGGATGAAAAAAAATTTAATCGAAGTAAAAAAAAAAAGGCTAAAATGCACTTTTGGCCCCCTATGTTTGGCCCCGTAGCAATTTTGGCCCCCTATTAAAAAAAACAACTTTCTAGCCCCCCAACTTCACCCCCTTTTGCAACTCAGTGGCCCCCTTCTATTTTGACCGGGTCAATGTCCATTTGGCCACTTACTTGTCCTACGTGAAAGGTGGTTCGAAGGTTGGTTCACAAAAAAAGGTTGGTGAAAAGGCATCTGGGTCCGGAAAAGACGCTATGAATGACAAGATTCTCGACAACAATGTCTGAAAGTAAGTTTATTTTTGTTTGTTTATGTTTATTTTTTGTTTGTTAGGTTAAAGGGGTATTTTTTTTGTATTTTATACATCTGTTCCTATTTATGTCTCAAAAAAGGGGTTGGTGTAGTGTTATGAATACAACAATATTGCATGTGCCATTTTTTAATGAAAATTGAATTTCATTTCTGCTAGGGTTGTTGAGAACCACTCATTGAAGATAAGGTTTCACCACAAAGGTTATTTTACATCTGATCCTGTTGTTGCCTATAAGAAAGGTGAGATACACGAGTTTGGGGTTGAATGGTGCCTAGATGAAGTCAATTTAGCAGATTTGGATAAGCTTGTTAGAGAGATAGGTGTGAAGGGTTCATATCAGTTGTGGTATGTCAGTCCTGGTGCAAAGTTGAAGGATGGTCTTAGGGTACTAAAAATAGATAGAGATAATGTTAACTTTATCAATGAGTTTCAAGGTGAGTTAGTAGCCGATTACTATGCGGAAGTAGAAGCAGGTCTAGATGATAGATATGATTCTGATGTTGAAGTGGTAAAAGAAGACTATGAAGATGAAGCTCAATATGAAACAGATCCTGAATATGTTGCTGAAGGAGAAGATGGATATGCTTCATTTGCTGAAGATGAAGAAGGACCTGAAAGTGTAGATGGATCTCTAAATGACAGTGAGTATGATGAAGGTTGGGAATGGACCAATGTCTTGCCTGAACAAACTATAAATCCAACTGCTGCCTTCTGAAGTTTGTACAGATAACATATTGATTGTTGTTGAGTCATCAAGGAACCCTGCTGAAACAACTATTGATGACTTTGAAGATGAAAATGGAGATTCATCAGTACTTGATAGCCTAAACTCATCTGACAGTGAAAGAGGTAAGAATAGATCTAGGAAGTTTAAGTATGCTGAAGGTGATGTTATTCACTACCAATTAGGTCAGACTTTTGCTAATGCTGAGTTAATTAGGAAATCTGTTAAAGAGCATGCTCTGCAAGTTAGGAAAAACATATACCTGAAAAAAAATGAGAAGAGAAGGATTATTGTGAAGTGTACTCCTACTTGTCCATTTCATATGAGATTTAGTAGGTCAGACACAAAGTCATATTTTGTGCTTTCTAGTTTCAATTCTGCTTACAAGTGTTGTAGGAATTCTAAGATTAGGCTGTTCAAAACAAAGTTGTTGGCTGAAAAGTTTGTTCCAATTTTGAAACACACACCAATTGGGACTCAGCAGTCAGTTAACAAAGTGTGATGCGAAAGTTTGCTTATTATGGTTTTAATTTTGGATTGTAACCTTTAACAATACAATTTGGTTACTTATTTTGGTTTGGTATTAAGTTTGTATCATTAAGTACACTACTGCTACATCTTTTGTTTTGGTTTTAATCATGTATGCTTAAGTACACTATGGTTACTTCTTAACCAGTTATGGTTACTTCTTATGTTATGATCAAGTCCACTTTGGTGACTTATATTATGATGCTATATTATTATGCTTGCTTTACATGAACCCTTTCACATTATGCTATGATATTCTTCTGGTATATATTTACAAAAGAAAAACAAATTTCAAACAACAAATATTAACCAACATTAATCCATTCATTTTCCAACACGGATGATTACATATTGTAGATCATTACACATTAAACTAAGGCTTAACTTTGTTCATAACACGATTTTTTTTGTTGTTGATCACTACATCAAACCAACTTAAACACATTACAACAAACAAAGATCAACAACATAACTCCTAAAAACTATGGCAGCCTTCGCAATTACAAGCTTTCTTTCTTTTTCCTACAATTCATCATTCTTCTTCAACAAAGCTCGAATAATATTCTTTTGTCCTTCAGGCACTTCAGGGTCATACCATCTGGAAAAGTTGCATTTTCTTCTCTGAAAATACCTCCCACAACCATATGGGTTATCATAAGTACAAGCAGTAATGGAGCTTCAGAACCACAGTGACATACCAACCTTGTTCTGCATTTCAATGGAGTTGTGGTACCAGATGAAGAAGAAAATTCATATTCACTACCCATTTTCGTTTTTCTGGACACGATTAAGGACGAAGGAAAGGATGGTGAAGAAAACGAAGCTGATCTATGAAGAAGATGAAGGAACAAGAGTGATGGAGGAGCGACGATTTGGAGAAGAATGGATTGGAGAAGAACGATGGATTTTGGTGTTTAAAAACCCTAAAATCTTACCATTATCCCTCTCCTCTCTCCTCACGTGCCAGTTTAATTTTTTATTCATTTTTTTGTTTTTTATTTTATTTTTAATTATTTAAAATCCATGTGGCCACTGACTTATCTCATATGGACGTCACATGAGCATTGACCCAGTCATAATAGAAGAGGACCACTGAGTTGCAAAAGAGGGCCAAAATTGTTATGGGCCAAACATACGGGTCAAAA
>Ga0228711_1003158_pt1 | contig 25594 bp, 11 predicted proteins | sample MedpolnodulmetaG_2_FD_177996 | JGI IMG/M metagenome (GOLD analysis project Ga0228711, IMG submission 177996) | Root nodule microbial communities from Medicago polymorpha collected in Santa Monica, California, United States - brown nodules | ecosystem: Host-associated > Plants > Roots > Nodule... | reverse complement strand
TATTTTCTTTGTATCAGTTACTACTATTTTCCTATGATTTTTACATATCAGTTATTAATATTTGTCTTGTTTTTAAAATATTTTTCAGTGGTAAGTATTTCTTTCGTGTTTTTTCTTAAAAATATTTGTTAGTAATATCTATGTTTTTTTTCAGTATTTGTTCTGAGATTTGTATGTACCAATTAATGCCATTTTCCCGCGATTTTTATGTATGAGTTATTATTATTTGTCTTGTTTTTAAAAATATTTTTCAGTGATAAGTATTTGTTCTGTGTTTTTTTAATATTTATCACAGAAGAATTTTTGTCCAATTTCATGCATCAATGACAAAATGTGTCCCGTATTTTCTTATGTACCCGTGATAAATATTTGTCACGGGATTTTTTTATATTAATTCGTGATAAATATTTGTCTTGTATTTTATTACTCTTCACAAATAAATATTAGTTCCTTCAACAAAACTAATAAATATTTGTTTTGTATTTCATTTATATCCATGTCAAACTGTTTCTGAGTATTTTTTTTTTAATATTTATCGGCGACTATATTTGTCTCATTTATCAATGAAATTCATTGTTTATAGATGATTATTAAGTCGAGTAACTCATCTTAGAGTTATTTGTGGATTCAACGTACATAATCTAACTTTTTTTAAAAAATAAATTGTGTAAGAAATTGATATTCAACGTTTACCATTATTATTACTTTTTTTTAATAAAATCATTAAAATTATTTTGTTAAAAGAAGATCATAGTTTAACAATATTTAAATAACAATCTAATTTTACTTTTGACTTTTGAAAATATAATTTAAATTATTATTTCAACAGGATGACAACATATAAGAAATTATTTTAAAGTAATACCCAACATAATATTTTTAAACTTTCTTAGAACTTTCTATATGTTTTTGGAGGAATAGAACTATATATCTTTAATAGTATATAAAATCAATCTCGTTTTCTTTGTTTTGATGATGAACGTGATTTTTTTTTACTAAGATGATGAATATGAATTACTTGCTATTCTATTGATTTGTCCATCATAAATCTTAACTTGGTTTTTGTCATTTGAAGCTATCTAATCATTCTCATTCCCTTTTTTTAAAAATATTATTGAATTGAAATTTTAAATCTCCTTATCTCCTCAATTTTATTTTTTTTATGGAATATGAGTTATATTTTCACTCTCAATAGTTTAGCAATATGTAATTACTTTTTTGATATATGAAAATCAATTTGCATCATTATTGATACTTGTTGATGTATTTTCACATTGATTATTTTCACATTTAATTCAATTGAATTCTCATCTACCAATCAAAAGCAATCTAAGAATAAGTCAAACAATATACATATTTAATGTCATTAAAATTTCATTTGTGTTGTTTGTACATAATAAGGACATGTGTCATTGTTTTAGATAGAAGAAAGGAGAATACCATGTGGATTGGTTATTTCAACCATTCTGAAATGTATGTATAGGAGATAATTCATAAATTGGCAGCAAGAGCAAATATTCCTAATTTTTTAACACCCATCTAGTCATACAATGATACAATCCATATCAATTAAACAAAAAAGATGTCAAATTCTTTTGTACGGTGCATGCTTTTTGATGCCTCCTCCCTTTGCTGCTGCGCTTTGTTACAGTTAGCAGGGTGGACTTTTGTTGTAACAGCTGCCATTTTGCACTTCTTGTGCTTGGCATTTCATTATATATAAGCTGATTCAAAAAAAAAAAAAAAAAAAAGATGTCAAATTATTAAAAGAAAATCATATAATCTAATTATGTAAAATTTTAAAGAAGCCATTATGCTAACAGCAAGAATTGAAGTCACAATTTTACCGTAAATCAACTCTTTATCAACAGAGTCAACTTTCATCAACTATTACAGATGATAATTATTTTGTAGTTACATTTTTAAAATTGATCATAAAATTTTCCATGAGTTTTTATTTTCCACAAGATGACAATGTAAGTCAATTAAACGCTATTTTTTTTACAGAAAACTATTGTCAATCATTTCTCTTTTTTATATGCTGGTCTTTTATGTACAACTCAGTTGATAAAATTGAACACATTAAGTTATTTAGCCAACACATCTACTAGAAAATATGTATTACAAAACCAACTTTTAAATTAAAAGTTTTTTTTAGAGGAATCTTTAAAGTAAAAGTTAATGTCATATAAATCATGGCTATAATTTTTTTTGGGTGGTCGAGGTTTGAACCTCAAACCTTGCATATATTATGCATTGTCCCTACCAACTGAGCTAAGCTCACGAGGACAATTAGGGATGGGCAAAGTTCAGTTTAGACTAAAACTGTGTCAAAACTGAACTGGTTTTCAAAATAGTTAACTGTTTTGATTAAAAAAAAACTGAACTGAATTACTGCTTTAGTTTCATCTTTTTCTTTTCTTTTCTGGTGATAGAGAAAGCAAGACAGGAACAAAAACCAAACAACAAGGCAACAACTATGGGTCTGAAATCTAATAAAACTAACCAAAATTCAAACCCCTAGCTATGCCTAAACCAACCCGCAACAGCCCCATCACAGCTCCCAAACCAGAGTACAGCTACTGCAGCCAAAACACCAACACACAGATGCACAACTGACAGAAAACAACCCCAATAGTTGATGTTCTGCCATGACAGCAGCGCTAAAAACAACCAGCAAGCCACCCCACAGCCGAAACACACATAAAAACCAGACGACAGCAACAGCGTTACCTCAAAAGGCATATGAAATTGAGATAAATTTTAATGAAATGGGTACCTCAGAGCTGCAGCAGTGGAGATGAATCACTACGGAGGGATCCCGACGGTGACCGGAGATGGAGGGATCACGACAGTGACCGGAGATGAATCGTTACGGAGGGATCACAGCGGAAGAATGAATCATGCTTTGTAGGTTTTGTTGGATGGATCGCAAGAGAGCAATGAATTTGGTTCAATTCATTCTATTTTATTTTTCAAAACAGTTCAGTTACAGTTAGTAACTGATACTTACAATACAGTTCAGTTTTGAACTTTTACACACAGTTCAGTTTAATATTGGTTCAGTTCAATAGTTTGGTTCGGGTTTTGGTTGTTATGCCCACCCCTAAGGACAAACATGGCTATAAATTAATACAATAATAAAAGTCATTTGATATACCATTAAGATATGTGCGTGAAATTTAACTTCGTATGCTCTATTAAACACTAATTTTGACACATCCAAATGATATATCAAACGAATATTTATTAACATAAAAATCTATAGAGATGATCTATGTAAAAATAACTTTCAATTCAAAGGTTAGTTTTATCATACATGTATTCTTATTGGTAGTGTAAACTGTGCCCAAAGGTTACAGCAACGCTTATAATACATTTCAGGTTACTTTGCTTCAAGAAGCAATTAAGTCATTAAATTGAACAATTAAGGGTGCAAATAGGATTAGATGTTCTGATGCAGAAAGAAAAGCACTGCTCTTTCAACACACAAACATCTGACCTTCATGTGTCATCAATATGTAATCATACTATACATTTTCTTTCATCAAAATTGAATTTCTGTACAAAACTAATAGGCTGAATTATTCATGACATAAGCATCTACATATTAACAAGCTCAATTTGAGCAAAAGAATAATATGCATCTACACACTACTTTCTTACATTCAAAGACTGTCCCAAAATTCCCCCTCCCCTTAAAATACGAGGAATATATGATGTAAGCTGCATCTAGGACGTGACCAATTTTCCAAATTGTTACTTGGTTGCAAGTCAATCCTGAGATGTAGCAGAATATTCAAAAAGAAGGCGATTGGTCGAAGAAGATTGTAGGAGCACCCGCAAACGACTTGTAAGCAGATAGCTCAAGGTCCACTGCATTGCCATCTCGGATTCCTTCATTTGCCTAACGATTGTGGCCTGGAAAAAAATAGTGCTTTAGTTAGATAACTATAAACTAGTACAAGAGAGTGATAGTAGAAACCAGCATTTTAACATTGATTGACATGGATTCTTGAATAAAATCTGAGAAAGAATTTGGTATTTCACTAGATAATAGCTGATAGATGCTTCTATATGATAAAAATATTGAATGACAAAGTGAAACCCACTTGCCATGAAAATAAAATAGACAATGTACAACAAAATGAAATCTTGTAAAGACGGTGTACCACCAATATTGACAGATAATTTTCTTCCCTATGTATGATATATAATTGCCACAAGTGAACTTAAATTAGTAGCAACAAAGTTCTTGGGAAGCAATGTTTTTGTTACTAGTCTTTTTGTTCAATATTATTTATTACCTGAAGACGTTTGCCAAGTTGGACTTCAACTTCTGTACCAAACGATATATTACTAGCTAGTGACTTGAGAGGATCTGCTGTAGGATCAACAGAAACCAGACTAGGAATCTGAGGTGCATAAACTACCCTCCACCTAGCCTGGCCAAACTCTCCTTTCCCTTCTATTCGTGGCATTAATTTTTCAAGAGTCGCAGTTGCAAGCTTTTCAAATGCAAGTTGACCATTGCCTTCTAAAATGGATTCGGCCAATTGACTCTCAAATCTCCTGGCAGCCTGCATCAATATCAACAATTAATAGGACCGTCCTGCTCGAATATCATATCATGAAGGCATTTAATTTCACAGATGAAACTATAACCTATTTTAATACGGGCATATAATTTACCTCAGTAGGTGAGAGCGCATCCTGTTCCACAGAACGAGTTGAGGTCACCACAAGTTTGTCCTGCCAATTGCTAGCTTTACCTTGGATTCGAAATTGCCATTCAGACCCAACCAAAACCAAATCTAGCATTGGATCTAGTCCGTACTCAGGCTCAAATTTTGCAATATTTAAATGTTCTCGTTTTAACCTCACCTGCATTTTAAATAAATTGTATCAAACTAAACAATGGATTGAGAAACATACAAGCAAAACAACAGCAAAGTTTGCCTAGAAAAAACCACAGGATACAATTTAGAGAGTTACAGAGTAAAACGTTGCACAAACCTGGGTGGCAACTAGATCGACTTCACCATTCTCAAATGACAGTATGCCTCTAGGTTTTATCCATTTCGGATGAGCCAGACCATTCAACTCAAGCTCTCCGCTGACAGCAAAATTGAGAATCAAAGGATAAACTATCTTCAACTCTGGTCCAAGGACAAGCTTCAAGTCATTAAGGCATATTTCTACGTTTGGTTTAATCTGCACTTGCTCCATCTCATTTTCAACCTGACTTGACTTATTAACTGCCACCATAATTTTTCAGAAAGAAAAGAGATCATAATATACACTAATGGCTATCGTGGAAAATGTAAGACTGTACTGATGGATTAGTAACGTAATACCAGAGCCAGAAGATTGAGAAGTTTTGGCACTTGCAGGAGATTCTGAGCTGAAAAATCGTGAAACATATCTTGAAGCAAAAACTTGACTAACACCGCCAGAAGGAAGCATTGACTCATTCGATGGGAATCTATTAGAAGCAGGAGCACCACCTCTATCATGTGGCAAATATGCTTCTCCGTGACTTAATTTGATATTCCCAGATATGTTTGGTTGCAATATTGAACCAGTTATTTGCAGTTGAGAATCAACCTGACCACTGGGAAAAGTAGAAAATGTGTTTAAAAGAATCATTTATAGCACTAAAAAAGGATGCAGTTGCAAAAACCAATACTAGTTATTTATTGGTTAAATCAACCACTTTATATCCATGAATAAGTCAAATTGTTAACTTGAGAAATCTTCTACAAAAGTTAAGAAATCAACCTTAATGTTTTTGGTGCCCTGACTTCTAAAACTTCACATTTCAATTCTATCTTGTCATCAGGGGCTGCTTCACTAGTTCTGAGTGGTAGGTTGCCTTTCACAAGAAGCTTTCCTTTTCTGCTTACCCTACTCTCCAGTGATGTGATGCATAGCCTGTTTGATTTCACATTAACAGTTCCACCAAAGTTGGTGAGTGGCTTTCGGAACACGGGTGAAGAAATAGATGCCCTATGGAAAGAGGCGTGTCCATTAAGTACTGGTTGATCCACTGTGCCTCTGACCTATTAAACACACCATATGATAAGACTTAAGAGAAATAAACATAAAATATGTGAGAATTTTAAGAGTGATTTCACCCACCTCAAGCATGACATCAGCATTACCATGAAGCCAATTGGCATGAGGAGATAAAGCTGTTACCAATGTCATTCCCCCATCTTTTATATCAGCGTCAATCCTGACTTCTCCAGCATCTAAAATTTGCCAATTTAAACCTTTAAGGCTTTCTGCTAATTGAGTATTCCAACCATCTTCGTTTTTATCTCTAGAAACTTTTTTGTCGCTGACATCATCAATGGTCCCTTTATTCTTCTCCTTCACCCAATCAGGAACCCAATTCGCCCGACTCTTATCTGATTCTACATCTTCCTGTGATGTGTTATTTTGGACAAAAGCAACAGGAATGCTGCCTTGAATGAGTACATGGCCACTTTGGGTTACAGGTTCAAGTTTTGAATTGAATAGAAAACGGCTGGTTGAGGTTAGAGAAGCAACAAGTTCTGCTCGTTCAAGATCAATGCCACCAATGGCACCATCCAGGAGCCTTACTTGCACATCACATTCTGGTTTTGCTAAACTTCCTCTGAGATCACCTTCCATATGCAATATGCCCCTAATGGGTGCCAAAAGTTGCCGCAGCGAATGAACAACATCTGTTGCTGTAGATTCAAAGACCTGAACTACAGTGGGGACCAAACTAACAGGAAAATTTAAGACAGCAAAATGGAGATTGGTTTTAGGCCCTAACAATGTTCCATCTGCATGGATGGTTGCATTATCCTTCTGGATGAAAATTTTCTCCAGGTGCATACCATCATCATGACTGTATGCACCAACGGCCACGACACGCTGAGTTTTGTAGTCTCCCCACTCCCAGTCTTCCCCATGAAAGTCAAACTCTGCCTGAAATGACACAGAATAAGAAAGTCAATATTCAGAAATAGATTATTCATGGACCTCCAAAGAATACAAAACCTAAACTTTTTTACCAAGGTGTCTCCGTTTCCTCCACCACTAGCATCGAGAGATCCATGCCAGTGACCTTTGAATTCAGATAAACCGGGCAGGGTTAAATCCTCAAGAACAACATCATTTGATGGAGCATGGAGCCCCCTCATTTTCTGCATGTTGTACATGTCGATTATCAGACGAAAGAAACTTCAATTTTTGCAACACATTTTATTCAGCTAATTAACATTATCTGTATAAAATAATTCCAAAATGCACTTCATGTTTGAATAGAAACTCAGGCATCAGGTATTGCATTAATCGAAAGGAAAACAAGATATAGTGATTCTCTGACAATACCTCAAGCAATTGTTGAAGGCTTTCAGAAAATACTCCCACTGACTGTAAGCTTTGAAGAAAAAAATCCTGCATACATAGCACATAACAACATACATTATTATGGTTAATTATGAATATATGTAACATCAACTAGCTACATTAAGATGGTTAATTATGAATATATGTAACATCCAAAGACATATAATGATGCAACCTTAGATCTTGAATGAACAGCAGGATCCATGCTTCGAGAAAGAAGCCTCGCAAGAGGAAGCATCTCAGCAACCTCTGCTCTGGGAACTTCAAGTTTCATTCTCCACCTGCCCATTGAGGATATAACACTACCAACGCGATGACCCGACATTAGCTTTTTAAAAAGGCCACCTCCTCCGTCAATAGGATTACGATCTCGAGTGCCGGGCAAAACGTATTCACCTTGAAGTTCATAATAGCTGTGGTTTTGTTGCAAAACAGTTTTTTCAATAGTGATCTGAACAATGCAACAACTGAGAATCAGTACTAGACAAACACGTCATTAACAGCTCCAAAAACATTGACTTCATTAAATTGTACTATTTTCCATCCAATGTAATCAAAACAATACATTCAATGGCCTGAAGTTGGAAATCAACTGAACGCCTATTATTTTCATTAGATTAAACGTATGTTGCTATAAATCTTTTGCCAACAACAATCAGTAGCAAACATTGAAGAGATACTGTTAAAGACTTAATATTGTGCGAATCCAATTATAGACTGATATTCATTATACACTCTGGTCACCTAGCAGACTTCATTTTATTCCCAGAATAGCAACAAATAAAAAAATATGTAAACTCAATTTCCGTGAAAAAATAACAATAAGATGATCTTATGCACTCACAACATCTCCACTCCATCTAGCTGCCACATCTAGAGCTTCACCAAGCACACCACTGAATTTCGGCTGAAGTACAGATAGGACTCCATGTCCTCTTCTTTTTTGAAGATTAAGTTGCAATTCTGCCTGAAAGAAAAAAGCTAATGGTTGAAAACACCATATATTGTTTCCACGACATAACCACTGAATAATGCCTCAACCAGGTTATCATCAAGGCAGGATTGAAAATAAAAAGAAAGGACAAAGAGGAGGGAAAGTTATACAGTTAAAGTGGATTGAAATGTCAAATTTGCACAGTAGAACTTTAAACACTAAACTTTATTCTACCTGCCCATTTCTCTAACGTAATTAATGTACTTTATGTCATGGATATTAATTTCATGACCTTCTATCAGTTGAAGCTTTTGGGATAGTTGGTCCCTGAAATAGCATCATGGCCACCGTGTTTAAATGCTTATTAAGTATGATTTTCCCTTTTAATTTTGTGTACTTTTCTTATAATGGCGAAGTTGATTATAACTATTAAGTATTGTTGTCCGTTGTCCCTTCAATTTTGTGTATTTTTCTATTTTTGAGTATATATGCATCTTGTTGGAATTTATGTTTACTTTGTACAATGTATTTTAGTCTTCGCAATAGCAGCCATTCCGCTATCCGCTATAGCATTTTTGGGATTCGGCACTATCTGAGATAAACAACATTGCCATGTTATCTATATGTAAAGCCTGAATTAATTTTTCTTGAAGTCTTCTACAGTGAAGTGAGGAAGGGAATCCCACCAGTGAAAATGAGCAATGCCATAGACAGCTGGTTTATCAGTGCAAGCACTACCTTCCCCAAAAATATGAGAAACCAAAACACTCATCTGCTGGCAAGAAAGGTAAAATTTCTCCAACGATTCCTTAGATGCCAAGGCACTGAATCTGGGTTGGACTAACTTTGTAACGATCTAAATGTGTGTAATAGGGGACAGCAAAGAACCGGGATGATAAGAAAAGATGCAATTAAATAGGCCAATATGCCTTACTCTCTGTATAGTCCCCCGAAGAGAAGCAAGCTCCAACTCATCAAGTGGAAAATGACGTACCTGCAAGCACACCCCATACAAGGATGGAGAAAGAAAACAGAAAATTTCAATACAAACTTTGGGTCCAATAAACAATTTCCTAAATTATACAAGCAATGAAACAAACGTATGTAGATTTAAATACTAGGCCCAAAATTTAAATTTGGTTACCTCCAAGTTAGCAGAATGAAATGGTTGAAAACAAACATTAGCCCTTAATTGTCCTTTCTGAAGAGAAACGGACAACAGTTTTCCACTTTGTAGGCCATCTTCGTTATTTGGCTGCAGTGGACCAACAAACTCCACTGCAAGACTTTCATCAGGCCTACCAGAGGCATCCAACTGTATTCCAAGATTAACCAAAAGTTACAAAAACTAAAGGTATTAAATTAAATACAGACAAATTATCAGAAATTTTCTGAGGCAGAGCTAAAACGTGGTAAATAACCAAGCCTACCTCACAAAATAAAAACTGTTAAATGACAAATTGGTTATTGTTGGAAAATATGTAAATTGTCTATATGTACAGCTTATATCTATATAATTGTCTCTGCATCTATGTATGATATGAGCAGATCATCAAATGATAAAATTCATCAATTTCTGTAAAAGAGTTCTCTGCATCACCTTGATACACTCAGGAGAAACTGTCAACAACCCAGACAACTGTGGTGCAAGCATCAATTGATTCAGTTTAAGACCAGAGATTGAAACTTCACCAACAAGACTATCTGAGATTCCTTTCTCCAATGTGTCTCTATGCTGCCTATTTGTATCAGAATTTTGTTCGCGAATACTCCCACTAGGTTTTAAAACCTTCCCCTGAAATTTGACCCTTCCAGATGCTTTCAGATGCAAAGGTCTTGGAGAATCCATAGTATATGCAGAAACCAAATTGAAGAATTCAAACCCACGCATACGCAAGTCCATCTCAACTCCATCAATAGTAAATGGAATGGCTCTTGGTGCATAAGGATCTCCTTTATTAAGAGATAAATCATCAAGATAAGATGTTTGGACCCGCGTACACAGATCAAATGCAGCTGAAGAGGAATTCACAGTAATGAACTCGTGTGAGATTATGATATCTCCTCGAGCATCGCCAAAAGACCCTTCTGCGGTAGGTGCAGTCCATTTTATATCAAACCGTCTGCAGGAAAAAGTTTTGTTATGGGGAGAAAATACATATAAGGAATATCATTGGCATCAGGAATTCTCAATTTACACAAGGTCCAAAGGCAACAATCCTCCTATTACCCCAAACCAAGGATCAGCGTCCCAAGTAAATATTATCAAAAACTGAAGAGAGGTTCATCTTACGGTTTTAGAAGAGCTCCTGACAGTTTTGTTTCGCCATTTAATACCCCTAATTTGAGTGGCATCTGATGATAATAACTTGGCATATAACGAAGCACGATGTTGTCAAAAGCCAAACTTCCAGATAAATTCACATCTATTGCTGTCTCATCCACCTCACCCTGAGAACAAAATAAGCATACATTAGTAGGTGTAGGGCAGGAATTTTTGAGAGAAATGGTTTCTTTTTCTTTGGGAAAGTAATAACAGATATTTACACACCTAAGTTATTTTTAGCCAAATGGACGAAACCTCTAATTTCCATTATTGTGGGTGTGAGAATCAGAACCTTTCCATGTTTGAGTATCACTTCATTGTGTGATATGGCCGACATTTTAAAGTTGACGAAGAATATTAAATTAGTACCCATAGATAACCGGAAACTAACAAAAAATGAAAAAATTTGGTGATAAATTTATTTCCCCCCTAAAAATAGGTTAAAGAGTGAGAGCACATAATGCTGATTCTACATGCATAATCATGCTAATGTTTCCAAGCAGTTCTAGTTCTAGAAAGAAAAAAATTAAAAAAGCAAATCACAAACAGGCAGCTCCATACCTCTGGGCATATCCATGCATTCCCAGCTCCTCGAATTTCACCACCATCTATAAGACAAGCCCTGATTCCATATAAATCGGCAACCTACAACATGCATAGCAAGTGTTACCATAACATCACAATTTACAATGAGTCGCTACTTTGAACTACTGTCCCTGTCAACTTACACAGTTATCGGTGTTGAAAGTGAAATTGGCAGATGCATAAGACAATGGAATGCGGTCAAATGCTCCCAGTGCACCGGCTTCCTTACTCGCAGCAAGTGCTTCAGATGCTACAGATGCAGGGGTGTCAATATGTGAATTAGAGAACGTCCTAGAAACCATTCCAGTGCCTACAAATACTGGAGAATCCAGCGGGCCTTGACAATTGAATAGGGCAGTTACTGATCCAGCTAGCTGTAACCAACCATTATGCGAAAAGAAAAAATGAAGGGCATAAATAAGATAATTTGATTTCCTTGTTAAAGAAAGGGAAAAAAAATTCAATTGATTTCAATGGGTATCTTCCATGACTTCCAAAATTTTAAAATATACATTTTATTATTGTTGTTCTTATTATTATTATTATTATTATTATTATTATTATTAAATCATAAATAGCAACGTCTAAAAGAAAAATAAGAAAAAAACTTGAGGATGGGCACAAGGTAAGCCTGCGTAAATTTGATTATTGGAAGTAACAGAAATACAGCTTAACATGAAATTGCAAATATCAAACACCTATGCATGTCTCAAAGTTCTTAACATGAAATTGCAAATATCAAACACCTATGCATGTCTCAAAGTTGCCTTGAAAAATCCCCATACACAATGAGCTACAAAAATATTGGCAATAGCCAGTTATTGTAAATGTGACGTAACAGTCCCACATTGGTTGCATTTGTAATTCATGTAATTAACTGATTGTCATAGATTGAGCTTTAGTTTACAAAAATAATATTTAGCTTAGCTATATATTGTAATGCTGTTTACAATTTCAAACTATTCAGAAACAATATTCAGGTTTTACTCATGCAAATTCTAGTTTTTTGGAAACTTGAAAGCATTAGAGTTAATGCACCGAAGTAAAGAAATGAACGTACCGGGAATAAGAGCGGTTTCATTTTAAAAGTTCTCATCAAAGCATTCACTTCAACAGCAGGAACCTGGAAGTTCGATCATACAAAATATTAAAGTACAGATAAAAAAAGAATACCAACTATCTATCATAAAACTGAGTGAGGTATGAAATATGAATACGAACTCACTATCTAGAATGAATTTTAACATGTTTTTTCATTGAACACAAAAGTAATATTAGCAAAAGTTTTTCAGATCACGTTTACTTTAAATAACATGAGCCATTAAGATTCAATTTTAAGGAACATGTCACAGATTACAAGTTTTCTTGATAGTTGATTCCTTAAAAAAATTATGTTCAGAAATAAAACTAGTATGACTGCAGATTACAGGAGAATTTTGTAATCGCCCATGTAAAATTTTTGCCATCATCAAAGGATGACTTCTTGAAAGTTAAAAAGATTTAATAATCTGAATCAATTCTCAAAACAAAGTAGAAATTGTATTTGACCCAAACTGTGTGTGTGGTGTGGGGAAAGAGAGAAAGAAGTACCTGACACATAAGATGGAACTCTCCTTCTTCAGGATGAATGCCAAAGTCTCCTGATGCTTCCAGAGGAACACTGCCAAACCGGCCATTTGCATTGTGTAAAAATATTCTTTGACCGCGAAAACATAAACTCGTTGATATGTTCTGAAACAAAATACAAAAGACACAATTAGCATGGGGGTAATATCACATTTTAGTTTCATGCTCATCTACATGAATACATTTAGTAAAATTGCAGACCTAAATGCCTGCATGAACTACACAATGAGCATGGGGATAAAATCATATTTTATGCTCTAGATGTTCAATCGTGGTATCGTAGGGGTGTGTTTAGAGTCTCGTATTGGATGAGATGCGGCCTAAAAATATGTTTTTAAGTGGGAGGCATCCCTCATCTTGCAAGTCAGTTTTATGACTTAGACATAACCTAACTTTTAAGTGCGTCCATGTCCTACAATTTGGTACCGAGTGAGCTTGAGAGATTAACTCTCAGCCATATATATTTATAACGATAATACTGTAGACATAGAACCCCTTAATTAAAGGGATTAAATATATCCTGTATCTGTCCTAATAACACCATAATTATATACAGAATATTTAGATAGAAGATAAAAAGGAAGAAAACATCTCCCAACATATCTCAACTTCTGAACAACACTCTCCCTCAAGCTGATGCATATATATCGTATGAAATATAAGGAAATGAAGTGTCAAATGAGGAGAGTAAGGGAAGACATACAGAAAAACTTGATGGAGCATCTAATAGTTGGAAGTCCAACCCTGTCACATCAAGCTGTCCATGCAAATTTGGAAAAGTCTCTCCCTTAGACATGCACAGGTGAACCTAAACATAGAGTGAAAGTATATTATATTGGTGAAGTTATATAATATATATATCAAGAAAAATAAGCATCATGCCAACATAACCGTAACAAAGTCTGAAAAAACGAGGGTAAGAAGAGATAAAATCCACAATCTGAGACAAAAAAAACGGGCACTTACATGTCTATATAAAATAACATACGAGTTCATCAAGTAATAATATACTAATGCTACTTTTGAATACAAGTAATATACTTTCTCAATGCTCACAAATATATATATATATATATATATATATATATATATATATATATATATATATATATATAATATAGTAAATGCAGTGTTCGTTACTTGACATAATATGTCAGAAACATGGTGTTTAACCCAAACAAGAAACAATATTCCTAAACTATCAAATAGAATATAAAAGTAAATGAACTTTAAGTCAGGGAAACACCTCGCCACTAGCCCTCCCTTTAGACCACATAATTGGAATCTCCAGGAGCCGTTCAAACAGCTTCACAGCATTCAAGTCAGACGAACTACGTAAGAAATCTTTCAAAATTAAACAGCAAAGCAGGAAATATAGGAACTTCATAATATTGAACAGCTTACCGGGACAAAAAGATTGTCAATTTTCAAGTTGACGTGCCAATTTTGTTCAATAATGTCAACAAAAACATTAACAGACAACCAGCCCCCGTCTTCGGATGGAATATCCGACCTCCAAGTATTACAATTTCCACTTAGATGCACATGTATGCGACTATAGTGGTTTTGTAACTTTACATGCCCGTTGACATTCTCCATCTCCCTGGAAGTATAAGTAAAGAATGTTTATAGTTTCATCGGACTATCATTTTCTAATGTAAGATTTTTTCTTTACGTGTATTCAATAACCAATAATAATAAGATTTACAATAGCAAATTAGTAGCTTCAATTTCAGCATGAAAATTATTTAAAATAAATAAATAAGAAAATCTGAATTTCATGATATTCGTCTGCATCATGAGAATATGCACATGCTTGACCCGTGGAAGAGGGAAAAAGAAAATTTAAAAATATATTATCTAATAAATTTTGAAAGGAACAATTTGGAGCAACCAAATATGAAGACATAAGAGTAGCTTGATTTAGGGTACTTAGTCATCCTATGCCAGGAGTTCCGAGGTATACTTATCTAATACAACATATATTAAATCTTTCTATTAAAGGGTTTTTTATAATATTGAAATAAATACCTATAAGGATGGCTCATGACATGTCAAATATATATCGCAACCTCTAGAAGAATAATTGTCAAACTATTTTTAAAAAATAAGCTATAAGTTTTAGCAGGCCAACTGCCACTGCTATACACTTCAAGAAGAGAACCGACAGATACTCTCTGAGCAATTACAGATTGAGTAGTAAATGATAAGATTTCCCCTTACCTAACTTCCCCGTCACCATATGCAAGTAGCATCACCGTTGCACCTTTGAAATGAACAGAATCCAATATAACAGGAAGCGTCTTATTAATGCCTTCAGACTGCACAAAATCTAGCCCATCAACAGGCTCTGCAATAATATCCTCCACTTTCACACTCGCATCAGACTTCAACTTTTCAATGGGACCAGAAAGAAAGCAAGATATTGACTCCTCCATATTTCTCATAAACGAGGTTAGACCAAATTTCACAAGCAAGGACTCAAATGGAGTTTGAAAATAAGTTGCCCATTGAGGATTGGGCTTGGCACCAACCAAAATTTCAGATGTAAAATCTGGTTGGCCCCCAGACGAATTATCATTACCAAAATCATCGTCTTCAACAGGAGGTACCAAGACTTCAATTTTATCCATTCTACTATTAGCATTGGCAGGTACTGCAACATCCTCACAAGATTCCAAATTTTCAAAATTATTCTCTCCTGTCTGTAAATTTGGCTCACGGACAAATTTCAAATAATCTGATTGACCACCAACATTTCCATCTACTGAGGGGGACCAAATTCCCAGATCTCTGGATCGTGCAGCACTTTGACTATCATCGCTAATATTTTCATCACCAATGGTAACAGATTTTGCATTTCCATCAACCTCACTTACTGCCACATGTACATCGTCATGATTCATAAATTGAAAACATTCAGAAGATGATGCAGGCTCCCCATCCTTCCCTTGTGATTGATCACGAAAGTATGCACGAGCTGCCGATGCACTACGTTCAAACATTCTTTTTTTTGTAGCAACACCAGATGCATAGATCTTACTCCCATTAGCCTTCCTTTTAAATCTGTTTTTCCTATGCCCCGATAATACTCTAGACCAAAATCGAAACCCTGACCCAAGAAATTTCACTCCAAATGCTTTTTCCAAATCTGCATGCTTTGTATCATAATCAACACCCGTGTCCATGAACCGATGATCATGCTTCCCCCCATCCACGCAGAAAAACGGCGTGGCCTCGGTTAACTCAATCGAACTAGTTCCAATCTCCTTCGAACCATCACCTTCAGTCACACCACAACTCCTCTCAGAAACAAAGTAACCAACCTCAGCAGCTTCCCTAGCTGCTTCATCCCTTTCTCTTTCCCACCTCGCACCACCTTCCTCCCTTGCAAGCCTCCTCGTTCTCGTCCGATAATCTATCCCATCTTCACTCGAAAATCTCCTCTCTCTCCCCCCTTCCGTAAACGGTATCCCCAACCAAGTAAAATCCTTCTTCTGCACAACCAACACACTCGGCTGCGTCAAAACCGCATCAACCACCACCTTCCCCCTCCTCAAACTCGCAAAAGGCCGTACCCTAATCTTCACCGTCGGAACCTCCCCACACGAAAACTCCTCCTTATGCGGCCCAATTGAACACGCCTCCAACGTAATACTCAACGGTGAAATCCTCCTAACTTTACCAAACTCAACATCCCTCTGAATATACTCACTAATCACCAAACAAACACTAGGCAACAAATTATTCTCAACAAAAACCTTAGCTTTATTCTGACCATACCACACCAACATACACACACCACATAATACAGCAGTATAAACAGAAGCCCTTATCAACAAAAGCCCTTCTTTCAACAAAGGTCTCAAATAATTCTCCAAATTCTCACTAACAAAATATGGTTCCTTTTCATTAGCACATTTTAACCTTGGCCCATTTCTCAAAATCAAGTCTTTCCTAAAATTCCTAACTTTTTTACCAGAAAAATCTCTTCCTAATTCATTAGCACATTTTAAGCTTGACCCATTTCTCAAAATCAAGTCTTTTCTAGAAAAACCAACATTTTGAGCAGAAAAATTAGAGAAATTTAACGCTTGGCTTACCAAACGACACCGTTTAGAGTAATTGCAACACTTGCAAGTGCAAAATCCGTTGTTTTGAAGCTTTTTTCGCTGAAATTGAAAAGGATGAAGGTTAGTTCCGAAAAACAAAGTGTGATGATTCTTGAGAATCATTGTAGGGTCTAGGGAAGAAGTGATTCAGAAGAATCATCGAAGCGGGAAAACGACGTCGTTTTGAGAGTGTTGAAGAGTTAGAAATTGTTGTTGCTGCTACATTGTTGTTGGGTTTGTTGCTTGTTGGCTGTTGCTCATTGTTGCTTATGGCTATGGAACTCTCCGCTATGAATGATTTTGATTGAGAGAGAGAGGTTGAAATTGGTTGGATGAAGTGGGAAAAAAGAGAAAAAAGATAATTTTAAAGAAATTAAAATTCTTCAAATGATTCCATGAGTAGTAAAATTTTATTGTTATTATTTATGGGTCACTTTTATAAATTTTGGGGACAATTTTGAAAATTGAAAAGGGGTCAATTTGCAAATTTTAAAAAATTAGAGGGGCCCATTTGTAATTTTGAAAAAATTTAAGTGCAAAGCGGAATTTATTAAAAGGGTCAGTTTACAATTTTTGAAATTTTATTGGGATCAATTTGCAAATCTTGATATGTATAAGGACCAAAATGCATGATTTGAACAAAATGATAATAAGGAAATTTTTTAAAATTCTTAACTTTTAGGTGTCATTTGAAATTCTCAAAACTTTACTTCGACAAAATACTTCATGAATTTCCATCATTTTAAAAATTCTCTGAATTATCATCCAAACAATGAAATTTACCTAGAAGGATTTGAGTTCTCTAAAAAAAATACATTACGTCAAAAGATTCTCTCATCCAAACATACTCTTAGATAATTTGTTTTTTTGGTAATGTTTATTAATCACTTGATGTTGGTTAGAGAATTTTGATTTTAGTCTCAGTAACATTTATTTTAGGGGTAGTTTTCTATCTTATGTTTTGAAAGTTTCAAAAACTAAGAGTGTGCTTGGATGGAGTAATTGAGAAATTTTGAAGAATTTAGAATTCTAGGTAATTCAAATGATTCAATTAAATTGCTTTCATTCATAAATATTATTGTTTGGATGGAGAAATAAAAAAATATTGTCATAATTTTTGGGCAACTTTTATAAATTTTAATTTTTTGGGCCAAATTTGGAAAATGAAATTAGGTGTCAATTTGCAAATTTCAAAATTTTGAGGGGTCAAATTATAATTTTTGAAAAAAATGAGGGGTCAATTTGCAATTTTTTATAAATTTATTGGGGTCAAAATGAAAATTTTGGAAAATTTAAGGACCCAAATGCAAAATTTGAAAAATTATAACAATGATTCTTCACTTTTAGGTGTCATTTGAAATTCTTTAAATTTAACTAGAACAAAATACTTCATAAATTTCCATCATTTTGAAAATTCTTCAAATTATTATCCAAATAATGGAATTCACATCAAAGTATTTGAATTCCCTCAAAACATCACATTCCCTAAAAACATTGCCTCATCCAAACACACTCTAAATGTATTTCTAGTCTTGAGTTAAAAAAAAAAACTTTTGATTCAAAAATCAAACAACGTTGTTTGCCTACTTATTTCCTCTCGTCAGTGACGCAACAATTTTGAAATAATCTTAGATGATTTTAATTTTATAACTATATAATTGTTTTTGCTAAAATATGTGTAGGGTACTTTATCGGTGAGAATGGTTGTTTATGTGATGAAAATTGGATTGATTAAGGTTTCACATTTGTTGTGGTGTATACAGGGGAGATAGGTGTGCGGATATTTTTGCCATGGTCATTGTCGTGGCCCATGATCTCGGGTAATCGCTAGTGCCTACTCGCCCTTTGTATTCTTTGAGGTTGTTGTTCTTTGGTCGAGTAAACAACATGTGTTAGCATGTAGTGCGACTCAGTCTCTACCTGGGATATGAGTATATATTGGTATTGGATTCATCCATCTTTGTAATACTTGGGATATAAGTATATATCGGTATTGGATTCATCCATCTTTGTAATGGGTCTTTATGTTCCAATATTGGGCCTAAATATCATGGTGTGGTGAGAGTTAAGTATATGCAAAAATACATCGTTCCACAACCCCAAGCATGAGCCATATAAGGGTGAAATGCTTGAAGTAGTAGGTTGGTATATAAAGTATGTTGGTCTGCAACCCCTCAAGCATAAGGCATGTAAGGGAAAATGTGTGATTCTAGAAGAGCAATTTGTGCAGGGTAAAATATGTAAGGCACTTTGAGATAAGTGATGATGTGTCTTAGTCCTTTTATATCAAGATTCGCTCATATTTGATTAAATGATGCATTTTAATTCTTTATTTTCCAATTGTTCGAACTTCCTTAGGTATAGCCACGAGATATTTTTTCATAACAATGATGACACTTGTTGCAAAGTTGTCAAAAAACACTTCATTGACTGTGCAAAAAAAAGGTTGCAACGTTTTGTTTCATAATCTGTGTTATTCCCTTTCCTTGTTGGTGCCAGTATATGTCAAATTTATGTAATCTCTCTTATATTTGTTTTACTTGTTGCGTTACCTCTACTTTGTTTTGCATTTGCTTCAAATTTGTACTTTATTGTTTCTTAGAGTCTTTTTTTCGTTGTTGTGCATTTATAAGGCATTAACTATCTTCCATTATTGTATTTATTTTGTTTTACTTGCCTTAACTTTTTCGACGAATGGTTGTTATTCAGGAATTCGATCTTGATAAGAAGGAAATTACAAGGGTCTGTTTATTTATGATCCCCAAATGTGTAACTCTTTCTAGACCATGCATAAGTATAATTTAGTTGGGTTGCTTTAAGTAAGTAATAGGGTTTTTCCAATGATCTAGAGGGTCCTACTTGAGTTATAGTTATAATGATGGGAGTGTCTGTGTAATAACTTCATACCCTTCTTTCTCAAGGTATTTGTTAGAATCTCCCGATCTCAAATAGCTATTGCCGGAGTTGGTTCACCTACAAATGAAGTAACAGGGTATTCTTCGGAGTTAACCACTATCGATAGTATTAACAAGTTTCGAGCAACCATGGTCGATTGTATAACCTTGATTTTCAGTCATCATACCTTCACATTTCGCTCACCATACATCTTCATGTATGACAGATAATAGGAGATCTATTGTACATGTTCACTTTTGATATCTCGCCCAGTTAATCGATATGATATCATTAAGTTCTCATAATAGTTTGTGATTGTAAATTAAGCCTTGTGTCTAACAACTAGCATCTAAAAATGAATTTATTCTACGCCCTTTAGACAAAAAGTCTATGTCTAGCACTTTCTATATCAAATGATGAGTCCATCCATAAATGATTATGCCATTTATTCTATGCCCTTGGCAATTTTTTGTACCAGTGTGTAACAAAAGTATTTCTTATTTTACGTTACGAGAGATAATTAACGTTGTTGATGTTTGTCGTCAAGTTTCAAAGTTGTGAGTTATGAAATATATAATTTTCCCATAAAATAATAGAAATGTTACAATATTTATATGTGATTACTTAAAAATAATAGAAAGGCAAATCTCTTAGTACTCATTCGGGTCTATCTTGCTAATGATTGGTCCATTTCGATTCATCGTATCCATCAAGAGGAGAATTCTTATGTTGATATTCTTGCTAAGATAAGAGCTAATAGCTTAGATCATCTTATTAATTTTAATGAACCTCTTTTGTGTTTATCATTAGCTTTACTAGGTGATGTTTTAGGTGTGTTCTTTTTAGGTACTTGGTTTGTTTTTGTTTTAGCATATCTTTTTTCTCTCTTTTTTCCCGATGTTACAAAAATTTTATATGATTACTTAAAAATAATTGTTATTTGATAGATAATAGATACATAATAAATAAATTTAATAAGGTACAAGACAATGTGAAATTTATATTCCACGTTAGTGTATGTGTGAATATTTATTTACTTAGTTTGGGGGAACACAATAGTAAGAACTTGACAGTAGATGTAATATTTGCAATTCACGATTTTTCTATAAAATTTATATCTAAAACAAAATTTAATTCGTCTTATATTCTCTTACTAATAGACTTGGTAACACACTTTATTTTACTTTTTTGTAAATTTGGATTCATAAGTAGATGTAATATAATCAAAGGGATAAAACAATCAAATTTATGATAGTTAGACTGATAAGTAAAATATAATGAATCTACTTTAACATAGTTTTATGATCATGAATAATCAGATGGTGACTAAACATTATATACTAACTACTAAGCTAATAACAGGGGATGTATCAAATGAGAGGAGCTCTTATTGTGAGAGGTGAGAGGATTAAATATTGATCACTAGATTTAAATGTACGGTGCAGATGGGAAAGTGTATGAGTTTAGAAAGTGCACATGATTTCTTTTTCCATGTGTTTCATGTCCCCGTAACTCCTTCTCCTTTGCCTTTCTCTCTTCCATGTACTTTTTCTCAAGAATCTGGGTTGATCAACAAAAAACAAATAGCTTGCAAAATTATTGTTAAGGTTTGTGTTATCTCAATCTATATCAATTAAAATCCCCCTATCTTATCAACTCTAGATCTGGTAAAGAAAACCCAGGAACTATAACTGATTAAATCTAACTTCTCCATATCAATTGTTCCTTTTGGTTATTCATCCCTTTCAAATTTAACTTCTCAATTAGTTGGATTCTATAGTGAATTAATTGCCTCTAAATCTTCTAAAGAATCGTTGCCATTATTCTTTTTTCATGTTTAAGGAAATAAAATTGGATTGGGGGAAAATCAGAAGAATCTAAAAGTAGGGATCTTGAATTTTTCTTATGACCTTTAAATATAAATCAATTGCTGCACAAATGATATATAAACTTGAAATGCAATCGATGAAATTTCAAAGATAAAGTTTGGTGATTCATGTGTAAAGAGACATGAAATTTCAAAGAGTTAGACTAAGTAGAAAGAGAATCACAGATGGATACAAGATAGGGAGAGAAAACGGAAAGAGATGAGCACATAAAAAGACATATAATTATAACCGTTTGATTAGATCTAAAGGTTAAGATTTAACCCTCTCATCCTCTCATAATGAGGAGTGCTCTCATTTGATATGTCCTCGCTATTAACAAATATATTCACATACCAAACAATATAAAACATTATTTTTGTCAAGCAACCTAACGGCTAGAATTCACCCTTTTTAAGGTGAATAAGTGGGGTATCCGAGGTTCGAACCCCCTATGCATATAACAATGCATGTCCTTGCCAACTGAGCTATGCTCACGGGGACCACTATAAAACATTTTATTTCATAGATTCATGTAATAACGCATCAAATAGATGATAGATACAAAATATCAATTTAAAAGTGTGCAACTATCGAACAAAAAATGGACAAAGTTCATATATCAAGTATTAATATTGATTAGTCTATCATTGAAGTTGTTTTTTTTATATATATACAACACTCTTATTGTATTTTCATAACACTATTCTTTTATTTTGAACCGTACCATTTATTTTCTACGTGGTATTTAAAATATTTCTATCCATGAGATCATTTTTGTGCTTTAACAATTTTTAAGAATATAAATAGAAAATAGAGAAAAGAAACATATTATAATTATTTTTTATTTTATTTTTTAAGTAAATTGAGAAAATACACATGTATAAATTAAAAATAACAAAATAAACATACTTTTAGATTAATAAATATTTTATTTACATGTAACATACTTTACAATCAAACAAATTTTGATGAAAAAGTATTACGATATAAAATTAAGACATTATCTTTGTCTAAAATAAAACATTATATAAAATAGACAAATACCTTCCTCAAATTTAAAACTTATGTAGCAAATACCCCCTTTAAAATAAAATGCTTGTGCAAATACCCCTTCAAATTTAAAAATTATGGAAGTCATGTATTTAATAATACATTGTTCATGTACCAATAAACAACCTTTTGAGATGTTCTTTCATCTGACTCAACATAGAGACACTCTTTTGCTTTTCACCACAATGCCTTATTAAATTATGCATCATCAAATTGGTAATACTCACCCAATATAGGCCTCTTTTGAATCATAACGAGGCAAAGAAAAGCGTGCAAGTTGCAAAATAAGTTATTCTTACAAGAAAACCATTCACAATAAGTAATGCCACAAAATACACACATATCAACCAAACAAGCCCATTCAAATATGCAATAAAGTAGAACAAATAAGTAGCAGCTAGAACAACTACAACAGAAACAAAAACTTGACATTTTTCCCTCTTAGAATATGTTGGAGCATAAGGGTGATAGTGACTCGCAAATCGATCGTAATGTCCATCAGAAACATTGAAGACTAAGTATAAGGGTCATCCCGGTGTGAGCGTGATAATAGGAGTCAAAGCTATTCCTAGTGAATTGTTTAAATATTTACCATATCATCTAACATTAATTTGATTTAGGTTTTGGAACAAAAACTTTGCCACATTCAATAGAACATGTGTTCGAATGGCGTCGACGATGACTGATTTTTCATGAGAAATACGAGACTAAAAGTGAAGTATGAAGTATAAAACCAACAAGATCATCACGCCATTGGTAGTTACTAATTGCATAGTGACCACATTCAAGAGCTATCACCGAAACACCACTGAGAATGCAACCTTGAAGAAGTCAATAAATGGGCTAAAGGATGAAGGGGAAAAGGCGAGGGATGGAGTGGAAGTACATAGTGCAAACGTAGAGAAAGAAGCCTATTGAAAAGTAAAATAACATAGAAGAATGAGAATAGAATGGAACATTCAAAAAAATGTGGTGGAATGAATTTCTTCACCTGGCCAACTGTGAATTATGGCTTTGTGCGTGGAACCCTTGAGAGATGATTGAGTTTAGAGGCAGTGACATGGGGACTCTGACTCTCAAGAAAGATGCATATGAAAATGACGTCAACAGTTTGGGAGACTCTAACCTGGTTTGTCTTCTTTCTGATGGAATGTCACTTTTTATGTTTTCCCACCTTCATTGATTTCGATTAAAATTATAAGTATAATTTTTTTACTTTTTCACGTTATAGGAGTTGAGGATACAATAAAGTAGGAGTTGTCATGAGAAACTTATAACCTTTGGCGATGCATAAATATCACAAAGTTTACCCAATGACCCACATTTTTCAGACTTAATTAAGAAAAAGGTAGAAAAATATAACTAAACTTGAGATATAGTACTTTACTTGCACACTTCGAGAATATGAATAAATATATAAAACCCTAACCTATTATCATCATCCGAAGCCCTAGTCTAATGAACTTAACACCCTTCATACAATGACATATATAATAGTTTGTGGAATACTTCGTTGAGAGGTCTTGATCCGATCCAAACATCTTACGAAAACCAAATTGTATCCCCATCACCTAAGCTTCTATGCTCCAATTCCTAGAATGACTCATCATCAGAATCCCTAACTTTACCAATCACATACATATCTTTCCACCAAAGCGATGAATATTTAAAACTACCACAATTAGATGTGTTGAGTTATGAAGAAAATACATCTAAAGTCTATTTGTTCATACCCTTCTCCTCCCATCAGACAAAATAACACAATCTCACGTCAAATATAGTTTCTTAAGCAAACCTTTATACAGAGACATGCAATATAATTAGAGATAAATGAACATACTTTGCAATAAATACATAAACTTATAAGTAGAATATAATATTTACTCAAGAGATAAGCCAACAATCTTTAAAATATTTTTTATGTTTCTAATTGACATCAAAGAAAGAAAACCAATCTTCGTACAAAAAAAAACCAATCATTGTACAAGACTAATGATTAACAAAAACAAACACATCACAAATATCGTAAGATAAAAAAAGAGAGAAAAATACAAGGCACTAACCGAAAAAGTAAAAAAAAATAAAAAAATAAAACAAGAAATGGATGAAGTGCGGAAATCAAGCACCAATAGTCAACATTACATCATCAAAATTACCTTTTACACATGTACCGCTTTTTAATCATTTTCTCAAACCCTAACATTTATCGCTTAGAACGATCAAACCGCACCATTTATTAATCTAGCATGAATACCATTATTGTCGTATACACCGCACCACACTCTTCTATTCTTAAACTCTGATTTTTACTTCGCACATATTTAAAATATTACCATCAACAAAAACACTTTCTTTTCCGTGTTTTACTAGTTTTTAACAATATATAAATAGAAAATCGAGAACAAAAACTAGTTACAACCGCTTCAGGTATTAATTTGTATTCGCATTTGTAAAATTAGAAACAACAAAATATATGTGTCAATATCAAACAAGTTTTTAGTTTTTGAAATTTTAACTGCAATTTTCTTCAAAATATTGTTGATTCCTTTATTAAAATTTAATATTTAGATAATAAAAAATATATATTTTAAAAATAAAATAAGTCTTCTAGAAGATTTTTTTTCCTATTTTTATAATGAAGACAAAACTTAATGGAGAAGAAAAATAGAATATTTGTTTGTATTTTGTAGATTACAAGGATATAGTCATGATTTGTTGATAAGTTCGTAGACCACACCACAGTGGAACACAACCCAGCAAAATATTTTGATCAAACGGTTCTATGTTTATCCACGTGTCATTAATCCCTTTG
>Ga0228711_1003156_pt1 | contig 25597 bp, 14 predicted proteins | sample MedpolnodulmetaG_2_FD_177996 | JGI IMG/M metagenome (GOLD analysis project Ga0228711, IMG submission 177996) | Root nodule microbial communities from Medicago polymorpha collected in Santa Monica, California, United States - brown nodules | ecosystem: Host-associated > Plants > Roots > Nodule... | reverse complement strand
GATTCCTGTTCTTTTTAACAAAAACTCAAGTGCAAACATCAGTAGATCACCATTCATAAAACTTATCATTTATTCCACGAGGTTTGTTATCATTAAAACATTCATCAAAAAGATTTTTGCTTCAACACGGTTGGTAAAATGAAAACTTCAAACTAAACCAAACCACGCGGTTGAATAAGAAAATGATCTGATTACATCCGAACCAAATGCGGTTTTTTTGCGGTTTAGGTTTACAGTTTTTCAATTGGGTTGGTTCGGTTTTGAACACCCCTAAATTTGATAGAGATGGAAAAGTGGCTCGATCTGCTCTGTTTTGACCCATCCCGCTTTAATTCGTCTAAGACGAGGCGAGACAGGCCGAGTCTAAAATTCTACCCCGCTCAGCTTAGTGGTGGATGGACAATTTATATACAGGAGTCGAGGTTTGAACCCTGAATTCCACCACTTCTCTATACTTATAGTGCGTGAGTTTATCTACTAGGCTACTTCATTTAAAAAAAAAAAAGTGTTGGGTTTAGGCATCATTTCATTCCTCTAAAAGAAATAAGTTTTAAAAAAAATTAAAATCTATTTAAAAATATAATAATGAATGGATTGTATGAATTTTATGTTTAACGGATGCATTGAATTGAATCTTTTGAAAGAATTTTTAGTGGATTGTTATTGAATTGTTTTGATTCATCCATTACCATCTAATCCATCCATTTTATCACTTCTAATGGGGATTTGAAGAATCAACCCGTCTTTCACCATCCAAACTTTCTTGGAAATGAAACCGACCAAATTTTAATGAATTTTAACTTAAATAAAAAAAATATATCTAAGTAAAATGTGAGAGTTAACTCAAAATCAGGTTCTGCAGGAATCGTAGCACGATTAAAGGGCAACGTAGCACGATTGGATGTTTCAGTTCTGAAGCAAGTCACTGGAAAAATTAGGGCACGATAGGATCGCAACGTGGTCGGATGGTGCGCTGCAGCGAATAACAAAAATGTATTTTTGGGTGCAGATTTGTTCCAAATTTTAAGCAACACTTTTACTATAAATATAGACCTTGTATCAGACTAAACTTTGAGATAGAGGGGGATGAAACAAGGGTTTAGAAAGGCAACAACAAAACTAGGGTTTGTATAGAGTTTGTCTCTTGGCAACAAACACTAGAGTTTGATGGTTGATTCACCTTGGGAAACACTATTAGGATTGAGTCTCTTGGTTACGGGAAGAGATTGGAATTAGGCGGGAGACTTTTTCTTGTAACCCATTATTATCTCTTTTGTAAAGTTACTCATCATTATAGTGAAACGGGGAGCTGCTCTCTCCCCCATACTAGGTCAATTTGGACCAAACTTGGTCAACAAATTCTCTCTTCTTTTTCTCTCGTTGTTTTCTACTTTTGGCATGTATTTATAATTGATCCATATATACACTTTGTTCTGGTTGCTTGATTATCACTTGCTCCACACATTAACTTTGTTATTAGTGTGATTTTCATCGAATTCACAGCATAAAAATTTAAATCTATCTACCAAAAAAAAAAATTAAATTGTATGATCATTGATTCAACAATAGTCGAATGCCTGAATGCATTCTCGCCAGTCACCTCCTAAAGAAACCCTTTCGTGTTGCAAAAGACAGAGAATATTATTACTACAAACAAACAAAAACACCAACAGAAATCATTGCCCAATCCAAACATTTTTACAAAAGAAACCCTAACGTGTTCTGTCACCTTTTTTTGTTTGTACGCGCGTGAGCTCACGCTTTCTACAGACTGAAACTTCGTTTTTCTTCTTCTTTACTTTGAAGAAGAAGAACACCAACGCATCAACAATGGATTCAAATGGTTCCATCATACCTGGACCAACAAATCCAATGGTAACACCTCTACTCACAGATCACTATCAATTCACAATGGCTTATGCATACTGGAAAGCTCACAAACATCAAGAACGTGCTGTGTAAGTCATCATCATTTTCATCCAAATTATTAAAATTATTATATTCTTCGTTCATTACATGATTTAATTATTATTGTTATTGAATTCTAATAATGTTTTATTTTATGATGTGAATTTTCATACGTGGTTTTGGTTTATAATAATATAAGAAGATGAGATTCGATTTATAATAATGATAATGTTTTTATTTTTCAGGTTTGATTTGTATTTTCGTAAGAATCCATTTGGAGGGGAGTATACAATCTTCGCTGGTTTAGAAGAATGTGTAAGGTTCATTTCTAATTACAAGATATCCGAGGATGAGATTCATTTTCTTAAAGATAATTTACCTGGTTCATGTGAGGTAGGTAACTAAACCATTATCTTAATTACATGTTATTTTGTGGTTTCATTATGTGTTGGGATGGGTGGTTTAAACTTTGCAAAGAATTGAAGTGAAGTCTATAAAAAATTTCGAATGACAAGATATTATGTAATTGTAAAGACGGCATGTGTAGTAAGATTTTCGCTGTTACTTAGGGGATTAAAACAAAAGTAACAGATTGATATAGGACCTGTTTGGATCGCTATAGCCCCGACAGATGTGATTACATTGAATTATGTCATTTTTTCAAATTATTTTCTTTGTCGACGTTTTGGTGTCCATGTCGTGTCCGTGTTCGTGTTCGTCCTTCATAGGTTTTGATAAACAACGTAATTAAGCGCTTATTGCATAAATTTTTGTCTTGTAAGTGCTTATGTATAAGCTATTGCTATAACAAATAATAAAATAAAGTTAAATTGTTTTCATATAAGCTATAAGTTGTGTTCATAAGCAATCTTTGAGAGTTTGTGGAAATAAGTTGTTTCCATAAGTTTTCTCATGCAAGTGCTTATGACGGCAGATAAGCTAAAATAATTCAATCCAAACAGGCCCATGATTATCTGAAACATGCAATTTCGCTAAGATTTAGGCCCGACTCATCTAAATTTCATTTTTATTGTGTTTCTTTGCAAATAGCTTGGGCACACAATATGGATGGTGATATTTTTAAGTGTGATTTTTGCAAAGTTTGACGCTGCTAGGATTTCCATAATAGTTTATCCCTTGAAAGTATAACTTGAATTTCGCAATTATTGATTAAGTTTAAATCACAGGATGGTTTCTTTGACTATCTTAGAGGAATTGACTGTTCCGATGTTGAGGTGTATGCTATTCCCGAAGGAACTGTTGTTTTTCCTAAGGTTCCCCTGATGAGAATTGAAGGTCCAGTGGCTGTGAGTAATTGCTACCATTAAATACTCTCTATTAGTTCATACACTTATCACCTTTACTCTTATTTCTCTCAAGGACTATCCACATCTTACGTTGAATCGATGTTTCTATTTTTCAGGTTGTTCAATTGCTGGAAACACCTTTTGTCAATCTAATTAATTATGCATCGTTAGTTGCTACTAATGCTGCAAGGCACCGTTTTGTTGCTGGGAAATCTAAAACTTTACTCGAGTTTGGACTACGAAGGGCTCAGGTTACTAACTCTTACTTAAAACAAATGATGAGTTCGTTAAGGAAAACTGCCGTTTCTCAATATTCATCAGAAGAATGTTATTTTAATGCAGGGGCCTGATGGCGGAGTAAGCGCGTCAAAGTACTGTTATATTGGAGGATTTGATGGAACAAGGTATTATCTATTAAACAACTTCAATTCCGGTTTGTTAGTCACGGTAATAGGAAGGACATTTTGTTAATATTATGTGTATATCTAGAAGTTATCTGGCTTGAGATTTTTTATGGACTATGCTTTATACAGTGCCGATATTCTGCCGTGTTAGTATTGGTTTCAATTTAAAACATTTCTACCAAGATTTTTTAATACCTTGCAAAGATTCGAGAATATTTAGTTGCTTTCAATTTAAGATGACAGGGCATGATTATGGCAAGTAAACTAGGCCCTATTAGTTTGTACTTTGTAATTAAGTTAGGTTAAATCACTTCCAAAAATCTAGATTCTTTTGGGTTTTGTTCAGAAAGTTTTAGTAAATCCTGGATCACAAAACTTGGAGTATGGTAGGATATAAATAAATTCATTGGAAGCGATTAATATCTGTTACCACATGCCGTATTCAGTCGTATGTATTAATGCATCCTGTTGCAAGAAATCATGGAAATCTGGTTTTGAAAGACTAGATTAGAGAAGAGGCAGACTTGCTGGAATAAAGAGTAAGGCTCAAACATTGATTGCCAACTCATCTTGATTAATATATCAGCATATTTATCATGCCATAATCGTCAAATTTTCATGACATCCTTTAACATTTTGTTTTGCTTTAGTAAACTTTAATTTCTTCTTGTTGCATGTGTATAATAACTTGTTTTTTCATGTGCCACATTCTAGCAATGTTGCAGCAGGAAGGTTATTCGGGATCCCCCTTCGTGGCACTCACTCGCATGCCTTCGTTAGCTCATATATGGTGAGTTTTCAACTATTTCATCGAACTTTTTTGATATATTTAGAAAATATCTAAGAAGATCATTTCAATGAGTTACGCTCGTCGTTTCGTTTGTAATAGATAACCATATATAGTTTAAAGGGAAAAATTGCTGTTTGATCTTTCCATTCCATTCAAAATGCCAAAGGGGACAAAAAAGAAATCTAATTAACTATTTCCAATTACTATGTTTTTCAAAGGAAAGTTCGAATTTTCCACTGGAAGAACTTGTTCGGTAAATAGTGATGAGACAAGCTATTTAGTGGGAAGATACAGTATATCCCCTCCTATTATAATAATAATAAAACAGCAGTCCAGAATTTGTTGTTTCGTATTCTTATCTGATTGATCATGTTATGCTTTATTATGATATTATGATCTGAGTCATTTCCTTTGCTTACTTTTGTATGTCCTGCAGAGCCTTGGTGACATTTCAGACAAATCACTGCTTAAAAAAGATGGTTCAAGTACATGTAAAGATTTTGTTGTCTTGGTTCAAAATTGGCTGAACAAAATTAAGGTAGCATCCATAATGATATATTCTCGTGGTACTTAGCTGAATTATTTTGGGGGAGTAGGGATTTGGTTTGACGTAATCTTGATAGCACTTACTTCTATAACCACATGACGACAATGATGTTCTATCGAGTTGATGATGGTATGCCTATTACGATTGTCTTATCATGAATGATGGAAAGTTCAATTTATGTCAAAGTTGTAAACTATTACTATCTGAGGAACATGGAATATGAATAGCAGGATATAAAATATGAATACAACATACAAGGATTATTAGGTTTATGAGAATTTATTGTTATTTTGGAATTGGTAATTTTAGGGCTATTAAGGTGTTTTAAAGAAATTTAGGACCATATGAGGTTTTTACTTATTAGTAACTTAGAACTCACATTTCTTATCAAGTTAAGATTGTTGTGTACTTAGATTTCTACATCGAATTATGTTATGGATTAGGCATCACTGTATTGTTTGTCCCTTGTAGGCCTATTACGTAACTTGTTACACTCCCCAATTTCTTCCCTATGTGACCATTCTTATTGCATATATATGTATGATCTGTGTTGTGTTTCCACTATGCAGTGGTCAAATTCACTATGCGGCATTTTTTCTGAGACCAATCAAAGTGAGCTGACAGCATTCATATCATATGCATTGGCATTTCCTGATAACTTTCTTGCCCTTGTAGACACTTATGATGTAAGTATTTAATACTATATTAGTTACTTTATATTTCTTACAATAAACACATAATTTTTGCAAGACTATAACCTGCAATGTCCAATGGTTGTGTCTTAGGCCCAGCTTAGATTAGCTTCTAGCTTATGGGAGCTTCTCAATTAAAAGAAATTAATGGTTCTTCACTTATAGAAAGTCCTATATTCATGGAGAAATTAAATGAAATGACATTTAAAAAAATTGAGATGCAGAAGTTAATTGCAACTTATACGAGAAGCAATTAATTGAAGAATTCATTTCAAGATTCTTTCAATATTTCTTAATTCTTAAACGGAGGGTAAAGACCAAAAAAAAAAAGTTTATCTGTTTCTGCATTTAATTACATTTGCATCTCTTGACAGGTCATGAGAAGTGGAATTCCTAACTTCTGTGCAGTTGCATTAGCTCTCAGTGATCTAGGGTATGTCAAGATGTTTTTCATGTTTACCAATATAACTTTGAGTATATGGTTTACGTAGCTATTTGAACTCTTTCGCTTTCTCATTTTGCTTCTGTGAGCTGCTTCCATGTTGCTAAGAGTCTACTTTTTTCGCGTATCCTTAGCAGTCTTTCTGTGGCATGCCTGTTTTTTTAAGCAAATGTTTCTTATATTGAGAAGCCTTTACCTATGCAGATACAAAGCAGTTGGTATTAGACTAGACTCTGGTGACCTTGCATATTTGTCTTGTGAGTCGAGGAAGTTCTTTCGTTGCATTGAGGAGGAATTTGGATTGCCCGGTTTCGGGAAGATGAGTATCACAGCTAGTAATGACCTTAATGAGGAAACATTAGATGCTTTAAATAAACAGGTAAAAAAAATTTGGAAGCTGAAACTTTTAGATTTTTTTCTTATATATCAAAATTATAGAAAACTATTTGTTGGTTATTCATTATACTACTTTTAATTGCTTGTTCAATTCAAGCATATACTAATTTTAAATGTAACATTAATAGTTACATTTAGTTTCTCATAATATCCTTCTTTTTTTGTATTGGATTGGATTTTTCCCTGTAGGGTCATGAGGTTGATGCCTATGGAATTGGAACATATCTGGTTACATGTTATGCTCAAGCAGCTTTAGGTGTTGTTTTCAAGCTGGTTGAGATAGACAATCATCCTCGTATCAAACTTTCTGAAGATGTCTCAAAGGTTTGAGCACATCTAACACAAATGGATGGAATCGTCTATTCACATTTAATTATAAATCAATAATCTTTCTGTCCTTTTTTTCTTCTGTTTTGCAGGTCTCTATTCCTTGTAAGAAGCGAATTTATAGATTGTATGGGAAAGAAACTTACCCCTTGGTTGACATAATGACTAGAGAAAATGAACCCCCTCCAAAGGTAGTTTTTGACTTGGTTTGTGTGACCCTCTTCAAATGTATTAATAAATTTTGAACTCGTTTGAGTATGCGTTGGTGCTTCTAAACTCACGTCTATATTGTCACGTCTAATTTTTTTTTTTCTTTTTTGCATACAACGTGAAAGCTACTATGTAGTAGCATCTCCAAAATCAAGTCCGTGTCCAATGTGACGCACCACCACACACATGCTTAATCCACGTCAATTTGCCATTATGTTGGCTGGTTAAGAATACCAGTCACGCCCGTGTAATTTAATCACGGGATTAATCTCTAAACTGAGAGTGACTTTAAAAGGATAAGAAACAATTATATCGATTAACTACCACTATTTTTTAAAATTTTAAATTTAATCATTATTGTTTTAATCAATTATTGTAAAATGTATTTTTCTGAAATCAAATCCTTATAAATGTTGCGCATATTTGACTTTGCTTTACTACTGTAGGTAGGACAAAGAATATTGTGTCGCCATCCCTTTCAAGAATCTAAGAGAGCATATGTAGTGCCACAGCATGTTGAGGAGCTTCTAAGATGTTACTGTGATGAGAGTTCAGGTAAAAACTAGGACTTAATTGACATATAGATAAACAGAAGTTTATTGTAACTTTACATGCATTTATCAGTAATTCTGATGTACTTGGTAAGTGTAGCTGACGGTAAAAAAATTGTTTTTCTTTTATAACATGCTTTTTATTTATTGAAGGTAAAAAGAGTGAAACCTTACCACCTTTGAAAGACATAAGAGAGAGATGCATCAAGCAACTTGAACAAATGCGACCTGACCACATGAGGAGACTTAATCCAACTCCATACAAGGTCTGTAGCTTTAAATTATTCTGTAATTTTCATTTTAAACAATGTTTTTCATATTTTTACTTCAAACTTTGGCCAGGTTAGTGTCAGTGCAAAATTGTATGACTTCATTCATCACTTGTGGCTCAACGAGGCACCTGTTGGGGAGCTGCAATAAGTAGGGAAATAAAAATGGCATTGCTCTTTGTGATTGGAGCTAAAAGAATTACAATAGAATTTCATACAGTCGAGTATATACATGTTGGAGTAATCATTATTCTTTCAAGAATTATGCGCGGTAAATTATCTTGGCCCCTAAGGAAACGGCCTGCTTTCCAACTTTTTTATTAGGTTACATGTAATACTGATTATAGAACTAACATGTCACAGTAGATGTAGGAGATGCCAACGGTTTTCCGCATATGTTACAGAATATATGTCTGTTAAGAATTTTAAACTTGATTAACATATATGTCTGTTAGAACAGCATAATTCTTGATTGTGCGCACACAAAGTGTGTTGAGATTTTGAAAGAGAGAGATGATAGGGTTGAAAGAAAAGAATAGAGAGTATTTCACTTGAATAAGGTATATAGTTATTATTGATCATCATTATGTATTTATAAATTTATACAAATGCACAAACCCTAAGTCACACACAATTGGATCTCAACCGAAAGGGTTGCAGCTAACTAACTAACCATAAAAATTGAACTTTGAAACTAACTACAGTTACTTGCACATCAAGTCATCAACTCTAACTAACTTGAATTAATCATTTCTGAACATACCACCTTAATTCATGTCAGTCAATGATTCAATTCCCATTAAATCTCTCAGTTTCTTAAACACTTCAATTGCAACTCCTTTGGTCAACAAATCTGCCACTTGATCTTCACTTCTACAATGCTCTAGTCTTAGCGTTTATTTGCTAACTTGCTCTCTCAAGTAATGAAACCTCCTCTCTATGTGCAATGGAATTTTTTGCTAGATTAATGGCAGACATGTTGTCAATTCTTATTATCCTTGTATCTAACTTCTCATTACCGAGTTCTTCTATCGAATTCATCAACCAATTAGCTTGACAAGCACTAAACGATGCATCTATATATTCTGCTTCTCATGATGAGAGTGCCACTACTGGTTCCTTCCTACCAAGAAATTGAGCTCCTCCGACTAGAAAGATGTATCATGCAGCAGATTTCCTGTCATCTATGTCACCTCACCAATTTGAATCGGTTTATCCAAGAAATTTGCAGCTTACTCCTTTATCAATTGCTGGAAACAGGATACTACTATCAATTGTTCCTGTCATCTATGAACCTAATAATAATACCAACATTGTAAGCCAAATATCACCTTGTGTTGCAAAGGTATATCGATGATCCAATGAGTCTTCTGTATTTAGTTGGATCCACTTCTTTCTCTTATGTATTCTTTGATAATTGTAGTCTTGGCTCAGTAGGAGTTGCAACAGGGTTTCAGTGCTGCATCTCAAATCTCTTGAGAATTTCACTAGTTTATCTCTTTTGATGCACTCTATACTATTTATTTAAAACTCTATGCCAAGGAAATATGAAATGTGACTTAGGTCGATCATTTCAAATTCCTTATTCGCATCATTTTCAAACCCACTTATGTAAGCTTCGTTGCTATCTATGATTAGCAGATCATCCACATAAAGACCCAATGATTTTAGCCAAAATCACGGGAATTAAGAAAGTTGATAATAGTATTAAATTTATTTGTAATTACTATTGTTTTTATAACTTTATCATTTAAAAGAGTCTGTTTATTTTTTTGAAGGATATTTAAAAGAGTCGGTTAATTTGTGTTTTTAACATAATAATTATTGTTGGTCGAAGAAAAAGTATAAAATAATTAGGGGTATGTTGACAACTAAATAATTTAAAGTAGTTTTAAATACCTAAGGGATCTTATAAGAAGGAAAAAAAACAAAATTCTCCAAAAAAGACTTATAATTATGAATGGATGAGCACGTGAAAACATTCAATTCAAAAAAAAAATATTGTTTGCTTATTTTCACAAATCAATTCTTTTTTATATCAAACTAACTCAATTGGTAGGGACAATGTATAATATATGCAAGGTTCGAGGTTCAAACTCCGACCAATACCAAAAAAAAAAACTAGAACAATACGATTCTACCAAAAAAAACTAGACCAATACGAGTCTGATGATGAACAAGTGGCATGTTCAACTTGCTCACATTTATAGTCATATTTATAGACAGACAATTCAAATCGAGGATTAACTTTTGGGTCGCACTCTCTCTTTACCTACGGATACTCATCTGCTTTTTCATCCTTCTTCGGGTTGTGTTAACTTTTTGCTGTAGGATGTTGCCAATATTTTATTTTGACCACCATATTCATTTGTAATTTGACATAACAACCTCCATTTTATAAAATAAACTAGGCATACTTCCCAATTTTCTAGGATAAAAACCATAGCTCTTTTGCAAAGACGCAGTCCCAGAATATGTGGATGGAATATTTTTCATGAGTTGTGCATCTTTTCGAAATAATAATTTTTTGTTTTTGTCTGCACAAATGTCGACAACTGACACCTTATATGAATACAGTTTTTTTTTTAAATTAATTTTTTATCCTTCTTCAAATTGTGCACATATTCATTCGACCTGTACTTTATACAATGTCGATAAATCAGATATATAAATAACACATCTCTTTTTGTAAACATAAGAGTTAGAAACAACTCTGTATATAAGTGTAGTGTCTATTCTTATCAGTTTAATATCTAATATGTGACCCAATGGATCACACGATATTAAATTACTTTTTTGAGGGGGAGAAGTCACATAAGTAGCTTGCTACTGGGCTTCTCGAGTGTCGCCTATGCGTTGCACTATTGCATGGGCTGGCGCACCCAATAGAAGAAAAAAAAATAACTCTCTATGTAGGAGGAAGAATAGAGTAGGCATTGAGTAGTGTAGAGCAAGCCAAGCAAAGTGTTTGACATTTTCTGAAACTAGAAGCTTCAAAACCCAACTCCAAGTTGTTGGAGTCAAGGTTTTGCAAATCGGATGTTAAAATGTAAACTCGTTCGAGTTTACGTTCATAGGTGTCAAAATTGTGTAAACTCGGAGGTAAACTCGTTTTTGATAAAAATCGGAAAGTTGGCCGAATTTGACCGAGTTAACACGACTTAAAATCAGGTAAACTCGTCCGAGTTTGCGAGTTTACCTTATAAAAAATAGTTTTTTTTGCAGGTTTTCAATTAAAATCCAATTCATTTTTAAAGTCTAGCCCAATATCACGGTGTTATGAACGCGCGACACTTCTTTTCTTCTTCTCAAAAACGCACAACACAATGTTTCTCTTCTCTTCTCCTTCATCAACGTTCTCCAAACTGAAACACTAATCTTCTTCTCATTAACTTGTTTATTTTTTGGATAGTTTTATTAACAACTTTATAAACTTCATTTTTTGGATGGCTTAGACCATCTACAATGGTAGGTGCTTCACTTATTTAGTACCATATTAAATAGGCACCCTCATTGTGGAGTATAATATATGGGTGGCTATGAAGAATGGGGGTTATAGAAGCACCCTCTCTCTCTTCATTTTTTGTGGGTACCATTTAATAAATCTTAATAAAATAAATAAATTTTGTTGAAATGTAAGATCATCCGCAACAGAGCACCCAAAATTGGGTGCTTAAAGGGGTCATATGGGTCCCTATCATTAATTTTACGGTAATACTTAATAAGCACCAATTTTCTCCAACCCAACACCTCAAAAGAAATTATTAAATAGGTTCCACAAATAATTCTATATCATTACATTTCAACAAAATTTATTTAATTTATTAAGATTTATTAAATATGACCCGCGAAAAATGAAGAGAGAGAGGGTGCTTCCATAGCCACCCTTCTCCATAGGCACCCATATATTTTACTCCACAATGGGGGTGCCTATTTAATATGGTGCTAAGTAGGTTAAGCACCCACCATTGTGAATGGTCTAATGATATAAAATTATTAGTGGGGCTTATTTAATAATTTCTTTTAAGGTGTTGCGTTGGAGAAAACTGATGCTTATTAAGTATTGCCGTAAAATGAGTGATGTCGACGTAAGGGACCCATTTAAGCATCCAATTTGGAGTGCTCGGTTGTGGATGGTCTTAGAGACTTAAGAAACTTATGATTTTGTGCGTTAATTTTGTATTTTGATGTTAAGTTGAGCATAACGTTTTATTATGGTAGTTTGGTATATTTTGCCTTTGTAATTAAGTCATATTTTGCACTATTGACCTATTTACAATATTATATTAGCTTATATATATATCATGCATATAAAAAAAATTATATTAATTTTAATTTTAGGTAAACTCCTACGAATTCTTGAGTCGAGCTTACCTAAACAAAACGAATTGAGGTAAACTCTCGAGTTGCAAAACCTTGGTTGTAGTACTATCTCCCCTCATATTAAGCAACCAATGAACATTATTTCATAGAACTTCATGCCATAGTGGAGAAGGTCCTATATGAAGAAGATTGGGAGTTTTGATCATCAACACACTACAATTGAGAAGACAACACAACTCTTGTGCAGACCTGCCGGCACAAAGAGATGTTGTCTCTATTAGAAATCAAGTTTTTAAATTAAAGGGTTAAATATGCTTTTGTTCCTTATAAATATACTAATTTTTTGTTTAATCCCTCTAAAGTTTTCATTTAACTTTAAGTTCCTATAAAATTTTCAATCACTACTTTTTATCCCTATTTTTAAATCAATTTTTGTATTTTTTTTTTTAAATGAAATTATGCAGAAATGTGTAAAATATTGTAAAGATCTCCGAAAAAAATTAATTTTTTTTAACAAAATATAAATTTTTAACCACCAAAAATATATAAATTTATATTAAATTCATGTTTTGTTAACAAAATAATAATTTTTTTGGGAAATTATTATATTATAAATTTTTATGAAATTTTTTATTCAAAAATATGAATTCTACATGAATTTACTTTAAATGAGGGACCGAAAGTGAGGATGAAAAACTTATATCAACTACTTTGACATGGTTTGGATAAAACATATTTACAAATATTTGTATTGTTCTATAGATAATTACACAATCGAGAACAAAAGCCATTTCTGCTCTAATGAACCAAGGATGTGGCTGTAACACTTCACATTCTTTATAATAAGACCATAACTTCTCTTGCAAGCTACAACCCCCTTGCTGGTGTGGATTCACATATGAGCAGCTGGACAAACTGAATTTGGCATCAAACCTGCAAATTAAATTGCAACAACTAGATCCTGCAGCTTCACCCACCCAAAGGCACAGCGGTCCCTGATCCTTTGTATTGTTGATGCAGCAAGATCAACTATTGGCCTGATTTTGATCAACTCCTTCTCTATCGGTATCCTAGACTTTGCCTCCATCTGGAGTAATAAAAACAAGCAGCAGCAAATATAATTAGTGATTAATCAAGCTGAATAATCAGTTGATTGTAATTCATTTATTTAACTTTGATAACATGATTAGCAAAAAATTTGTGAATTTACAGGTTTTTTAAAATATTATCTCCATTAAGCATGTCCTAGCACCCCAGTGACATACCTTTTCTATATAACAAACAGTATCAAACACATGACAAAAATATGAGAGCTGCTTGTACAAGTCCGCTTCAGTGTACTGAAAAATCACAAATATTTCGTTAGTTAATTCAAAAAACCAAAGCATTAAAACCTAACTATTATAGATCGTATAAATGAAAAAGCTGTTCATATTTAACAGGTTTGTGGAGGGAAACCTTTCTATTAAGATGCCCGTTGCAGCGAGGATAATTTGGACAAACAGTTCCTCGCTCAGAATCACCAACCAAACGAAAGCTGACACTTCGAGTTGTATGCTTACACATTTCATCGTCGCACTGGGTACAAAAACAGATAAGCACAGCAACATCTAATTTTGCAGGCTTTTAATATTCACAATATGCTTTAGAGAGGTGACTTACAATTAGTAAACCTCTATAATACATTAAAACAAACTTCTCTGCTTGCCGTTTGACCTGACATGAAGCAATAAGCAGATAATCACTAATACTATTCTATGCTAAATCAAAACAATCATGTTATTAAATGCCAGCGTGATAATCTGCTAAGATGCATGATCTGATATCAGCGTAAAAACCTTCATATGGCTGAAATGGCAGCTGAACACATTTTTAGAGAAGCCTTATCCTTAAATTAATAATACCTGATTGGCTATCATTGCAGGAGAAATTCTACCAACACCATTTTCAAAGCATTTGGGACAGCACAGCTTGCGCCAGAAATTGTAGTCAGATTCCTCCGCGCCTGAGCTGGTTGGCTTTTCATTTCCCAACATACAAATAGATTTAAACACAGGAGGGCAGTCAAATACACTAGAGCAGCTGGGGCATGACAAGACCAACGGCTCACATCCCCGATACCTGCATTTAATTTTATATCATCCAATCCGTTAATTATTTACAGCTAGAGAAACCTGTATTCAAAATGAATCTGGAAATACAGATAGATAAAGAAGCTCAAAAACTTCAAAACAGAATTTATAACTACTATAACTTTGAACGTCCACAAAAAATAGCTAAGTAGTAACATGTCAACAAAAAGAAAGCAGCCTCATGTAAAATTAACATCATAACAATTAACTGAAATTTTGGAAACAAGATGTACCTCTCCTCATCATCACCAGCAAATAAAAGTGAGCTTGTAGGATCATCACTTGCTTCACTTGATTTATGTTGAAACTGCAAACGCCAATGCAAAAGAACAGTTGATATCAAAAATAATTAAAATAAATTAGCTGCCTCTGAATGCTGAGACAAACCAAGAAGTTTTACCTTTGATGTGTCAAGCCCTAAACAATCAGCTAGTCTTTCAGGGCTTGTGCCCTGAATTGATGCACAAAGACGTGATACCACAGGATGAATCTGCAAGAGGAAAAGAAAATACTCGAGCAGATCAGTACAGTACTTCGTAATATATATATATATATATATATATATATATATATATATATATATATATATATATATATAATTAGGTACAAAACCGCAAGGCACCTGTTGTGACAAATAGTATTCAATATCAATTAGCCATGTCCCCTGTTCTCGTTTCAATTCATCTGGATGTCTGGCACGTAGAGCAATTCCGGTCGCACTGCCTGAACTACCACCCTACTCAAAGAACATAATAATAAATACAAAGCAAATCTTTGGATGCCTAAATTTCAAATACCCGATGCAACATATTTCAAAGTTATCCCGGTTGTATTTTGATTGAGAGCACTAAATGACAAACCTGCTCACAGCAAATTACGTAAGGGATTGTATCGCCAACAGAGCAACCAGATGTGTAACCTTGTTGCTTCAATCTTTGTGCCACCTATATGTTAATCAAGATAGCTATCCTCAGAATTGAGCAGATCAGAACAAAATAAAACACAGATCGGATCATTTTAAGTAAAAAAAAATGTCGGTACTTACAAGAACATGTGGCTGGTTTTTGGCATCAGGATATGCTTCGGGTGGTTTAGACAATGTCTTTGTGATGACGTATTTTTCCAATGCTACTTGTCCGTTCCTCATTTCTTCTTGTACCTGTATTAAAACTAGCATTCAATGGTTGGCTGGAGAAATAAACCTCATACTCCAATTTTATGAAAAATTAAAAGGTAGGGAAAAATCTACTAGAACAAAATCTCCAACAGACTCTAACACCTTCTCCTATGATTAATAATTAGACCAATTTAAGAAGTGCCATCCGCTAATGACAAATCCAATCAAATTTGAATATGCATCAAGGCATCTGGGCAACAAACCACCCTGCTATAGCATTTGGGCCCAAAGATACAAGAAGTTTCTTCCTTTAAAATTCTCCAATCATATGGTAGGTTATTATAAGCAAATATCTTATTCTATAAGACATCACAATTTACCTTCATGAGAGAGTTGTGAATTGATTCGACAACATCTTCGCATGACCTATAAGCACGGAAGCCACAATATTAAGTTACCACATAAATGAGTAAATATTGCATCCAGAATAGCCAGAGTGTGCAATGGTAACATACCCTCCCGACAAAATTTGAGTCAAGCAAAAATCTCCTAAATCTTTTGCTAACAAGCTCCAGTCACGGCGGACAATATCAAGACCTTTGCGTTCAATAACCTGCACCATATGTTAATCCTACTGGCATGTTCTTCTAAAATGTTAGATAATGCAAAATAATAAGATAGACATACCTCATATGGGGTGCCATCTTTAAACTGCACCTTAACAGCTGCATATTTCTTTTTCTTGAGAAGTAGCATCCTCTTATACAAACCATCAAGATCAATTTCTAAGCACCGATATTTCTTATTGACCTAATGACAAATTAAAGGAGAAATCACAGATCATTATATCAAAAAAACGAAAACTACAATATGGTAAAAATCATCTGTGAACATATATTCTTGAAACATGCCAAAATTATCTGTAATAGCAAACTCGCTGATGGCAAGAAACAGGAAATACAAACATTTTAAACATCAACTGCTCTTTAAAATTTTAAGTCTAGAAAAAAATCAATAAATATAGTCTATTTCATGGGGGGATAAAAGGCTGGAAAAGTTTGGCTCTGACATACTATGTTGCAAAAGAAAAGAAAGTTGAGGTAAATATAAACCCAATCACCACGAGTTCATCATATAGGTTCAAAGGAACTTCACGCAGCTAATGGTCAATTCTTACCTCTTGAATAACTTTCTTAGATATTGAAGTTGCTTTTGCAATATCATCTAGCCCACTGTAAACCATTATTGAATCAGTATCACCATAGATCACCTACAAGACAGTACAATCATTAAGAGCTAATACCATACACAACCAGTCAAATCAATTGACCTCGTATACATAATAAAATCGTACAATACTTCAAGAAACAGTGTAGTAGAAATAACCTCTAAATTCAAGTTATTTTGAACAAGATCAACAGTACTTTGTAGTATCTCCCTTCCCTGTATGACATCAAACATGGAAGTCAAAATGCACGTGTCTGAGACTATATTGAGAGTATGGTAATGAGTAATGACTGGTTTTGCAGAAACAAGCCAGCATATTCTTCTTACTTGTAGGGTAATGAGCTCAGCCAGTGGTTTTGCATAAAATCTTGAATTGGAAAATCCTAGGCATCCATACATACTGCATCATACACCATAACATTTTTTTATTGCAGAAGGAAGAATAAAACGTCAATTTTGAGCACTCGGAACTAGAGGCTAGGAAAAACCAAGATAAAAACCTGTTGGCAGTAAGCTTCAGTGCTTGCTGCTGAATGTCCAGTTGCTGACGTTTAAGACCAGATGCAGTTTTCATCGATGCCTTTTTGTCTCGCCTCCACTTAACCAGCTTTTTCAGCAACTACCATAACAAACAAATAAAAAATGAATATATGCAACAAATCTCTGCAGTCTTCAGGAGGGGAAAGAAAATCACCATATATAGGTTACAAAGTATCTCAAATTTTTAATGCATTAAAAAAATGAACGCAAAACAGACATGTTATTTAGACCGATGTAAATCCTTTCAAATAAATATTCAAGGACCTTGAATGTGCCATTCTTGGTCAATGTAATCAACAGAGGTGCATTCTGACAGAATTCTAAAATGGCATTTAGAGAAATGACAGAATTCTAAAATGACAGAATTCTTGGTTCAATTGTATTCTCTACTTGAAATAGTGAGGTAATACATCGTATAAAAGATGATCAAATCCCATTTCAATGTAAAAAAAAAAATCCACCATGGTACTAGAAAATAGTAAAATAGAGATGTTACAAATAGTCTTTCTCTGGTCAATTTTCCACCACCTTTTATGAGCTTCATTGTAACAATCATGGCAACTAGATTTCGAATCCTTTCCTAATTTTGTGGTATTTCAAATACTAAAAGTTCTACAAATTCTCACTAAAAAGCTGGCCACAAGACTAAGAATGGCAGCTAAGATGGAAACAAACAAGATGGAGACAACTCGAGAAAATCTAATTTCATGCGCAATTATCCAAACAACAAAACTGTAAATCTCAAAATATCATTTCCAAACATGAAGCACAAGATATTTTAGCCTAAATGCAATGCTAAATCAAACTTAATTAGACCTCATTAACAAACACTACTTTCATGCACCCAAAAAAAGACAACTGAGTTGTGAAAGCTGCAATGTTATCAAACACGATAACTCGGCAGCAGTTGGACACATCAAACTTGAAGTTCAAAAGTATCTGAGAAGTCCTATAACAAAAAATGATTTTAGAGATAATTTTGTTTGTATCCGTGCATTTTTACCTCTGGCAAGACTCCAGTTGTTTTACTAGATGGCAGACGAGGAAAAGATCCATCTGAAGATCTTTCAACAGTTGTGAAGCAGATATTATATTCCTGCGATGCAGTTCAGTAAGTTGCAAAAGAAGAAACTGCCATAAATTACACCATAGAGGTGAAGCAGATAAGTAAATAAAATAGACAAAATGCCAAAGGAGTGAAAGTGTCACAGGAACCAGAAGCACATTTTGAAAGAGAATATTATCAACCTGAATGATGGAAGGGTATAGACTGTTGAAGTCCAGAAGTAATATGTATTTATCATATAGACCCTTCTTTGGCTCTAAAACCAGTCCTCCAGCATAGGAAGCAGCCTTTTTGTTTTTCTTATGATCACTTTCAGAAGCATCATTATGATAGTTTCCATCATTAATATCTGCATCGTCAAAGTTGCCATCATCGACACCATGAGTTACTCTGCGCTTTGTCAATTTTGTTTCTTTTGCGTAATTAGAAAACTTGTCTGGAACAATATATTTCTTTGTATGGAATTCATGCAACAAAAGATACTCCACCCTCTGTGCCCGGGCACCCTGAAATAGAAAACAGTAGATGTCAACCTCTAACTGCTACATCATGTATAATACCAAATTAAGCCAGCAAATAAATGCTGCAATGGCTCACCTGAAGAGTTTTCCCCCATAGGTTGCCACTTATATTAGTCAACTGGCGTGTGAGAGGAAGGACACTCAAATAAAACATGAGTTCCATAGACAACCATGCATCCGTTTCCCCATATTCAATCTGACCAAATCAAGAATACTATAAAAACCAGGATAGAAGCATTTAAGATGATTCATGTTTGATCAATCAAGTACGTCAAATGAAAGCATTTAATATAATTATCATGTTTGATCAATCAAGTATGTCAAATGGAAGTAATAAGTTGCTCAATCGACACCAATTTTTCAAAACAATTAGTTGTGAAGATCCCTTACTTAATCAACTTAGATTCTTCATTGTTCATGATAGTCATTAGACTCTGCTGAATAACTACAAACTACTTCCAACATCTTGTCACCTTGAAGTTTCAACAACTTAAATAGTTGGCCAGAAGCATTATCAAGTTCAAGGCTTCAAGCTACTGCTGACATCAACAATAGTACAAAGCAAAGCAAGAGAAAATAAAGTGCTAAAATCAACAACCATGACAGCTGCCATACTTTATATCTATTGGTGCAGCCTATTGCATAATGTATCTAGATGTTGTGATGCAGATAATCAGAAATGAAAAAAAGTTCCATAACAATGAAATACTAATCATTGGAAAAGCAACCCAAGTTTAATACTGCATAATGTATCTAGATTTTGTGATGCAGAAAGTCAGAAATGAAAACAAGATTGAAATGCTAATCAGCTACTTTATATCATTGACAAAAAAAATTATAAAAAAAAAAGGAAAGATAAAACTGTTCTGGGACAGTGGCACCTACCAGCTCCATCAGGGATTTTGCAGTTTGGAACATTTTTGGAACTTGATGTGGAGCAACTTCCTTCCGAGACTGGTTTAGCTGTGTTTTTGCAAGGTGAGTTAAAGAATAGCTAACCTGGAAGAACCAATGAAGGTAGTTAGTAAGAAATAAAAAGCAAGGTAGTTAGTAAGAAATAAAAAGCAAAACCTAAATTCCTGCTTGGCAAGATTTCTCAACAAGAGAAATGCTAACAACACTCTTAACAATCCCTCATTTATGGGATGAAATCCATATGAATCTCACCGCTTTATGCGGAACCCATTTTCAAAGTGTGGGACCCACATTGATTTCACCCAATAATTGTGTGAGTGTTAGAGAGTTGAAAAAAGAGTGTTTCTAGCACTCCTCTCTCAACAAATAATTTACCTCCTTTAATAGGTCACGAGAACATAAATACGTATCACAAAGAAGCCGACCGGCAACACAAGACATAATAGCAGGATCAGCTCCAAAACCAAATGTTTTGCCTCTTCTATCGAGCTTAGGCATCGTAGAACGGTTGAGACGGCCCAGTTTAGACCACATGCTGCTTGGTACTCTACAAGCCTGCACAAGTTTTTATTTGGCTTTAAGATGCAGCATCTTCTTCGTAGTGTAAAATGCAAGTTGGATATATGATGAAAAGAGTCTGAGAAGTCCTATAATACTGAATTTAATAATTGTCTGAAGTTGCATATTCAATTACCTACCTTCCTGCTATATCCATCATAATTTTTCGTCTTACGTGATTTTCATACTACTTTCAGCCTAGTCCAAACAATTTGAACCAACTGTTTATCATCAAGATATCATCCATTTGAAAACAAAGAATGTTTAAAGGCTATAGACTGAAAGAAACAATTGAGTTAATTTCTTTTTCCTTTCAGACAAAATTCAGTTAATTTTTATTCAATGAGAAAGGTCATATAATTGGACAAGAAAATGTTTCAGAGAAGCAGCCAAATTCCTACCTGAGATCTGTGTAGAAGAACATCGAGGTCGAATCCAGAAATATTATGTCCAACAAGAACGTCGCTATCCATCTTGTGTAATTGTAACATTAGACGATTTAACAAAGCTCTTTCACTGAAACAAAGTAAATAAATGGGTCAATCCTGGAAGCAAGCATATGGTATTCAAGAATTTTTTTTGCTATTTACCGATAGCATAGTATTTGAATTCTAAGGGCGACATGTGGCTGTGAATAAAAGTAAAATGCTCAAACTATTAACAAATCTTTAAGTTTCCACCTGCTTTCAACACACAGAACATTTGACCCAGCTTTTATGTTTCTGTCCGTAACCTCCGTATTGAATCCCATTGGAAATATATTCCCATCAAGTTTGCGAATAACAGTAAAATGGGTCAGCATTCCAGGTCTCTTCCACTCTGAAGACAGCATAGGAGTGTCAATCTAAAAAGTCAAACAGGAAAGGTTACTGTGGATCATATTTCAACCTCAACTACAACTTATATAGTATAGAAAAACTAGTACGTATCTTTAAAATTGATAATAATATTCAAGCTGTCAAAGTATTTACACACAGAATCTTTAAAGGTATTAAGTTCATGCTTTAATTTGTTTTAAGCTTCAAGGAGTACAACTAAAAATTCAGCCTAGTGCCTATTGTATCAGCTATAAGATGATTATGCACAAGCACTGTCAAGCCAACTATTTGACTCTTAAGCAGAAGTATGTTAGATTGTTAAGAATTTTTTTTAGGGCTAAGATTATTAAGAATTTAGTATATATATGCAATCATCATAAATTCCAACATATTGTGGAAGGTTCAAAAGAAATAATTAAATTTGTATTCTTCTGGTTTGTTGAATATTCCTTACAACAAACAATAATACTGCATCAGCCTGAATAGTTAAACATATGAAATGAGTATAACTGCCTGAAGCTTAAAGCTTTGTATTGGCATAAGTTCATGTTACAACAAGAGAACATGAGATTTAATTGAGTCAATGGCCACATTAACCGAATAAGAGATTGTGGGTTTTAAGTAAATGCATTTGTAAAAGTTGTTAGTGAACACTAGTTTGGTAGTTTATTCACGCAGTATGCATCATTACCAATAAAAATATACCAAATCTATTCAAATCTGAGTTTGAAATGTATGTATGTAGCTCTCGGTATTCTTATCATGTGAAAAGAAATAGCATATAGAAGTGGCAAAGCAACGATCACTTCGTCAGCCATAACAAACTCAAGAAGCATATTGACAGTAAATCAAGCCTTCCTGAAAAATAGATTTGAATATAGAAATATCTATGCAGAAGTGCTGGTACGCATGTGCAGATATATCAATGCACTTTGAGAAGTGACGGCAAGAAATCTAAACACTAATAAAAGAATTGCAAACAACCTTAACCATATTGCAACTGACAACAGATGCAGATACAATTTCATTTATGTTCTGTTTTTCATTTATGGTGGTCTTCAAGTTTATTGCTGTGACAACCACAGGGGGAGTCACTGGAGTGATTTTTGAAGAATTCCTGATGTCTTTAGGAGAGTCGACAGCCACTTCAAATTTGCACCAGCTAACCTGTAAGCAAACGAAGCTGCTAAGACTTCAAAAAAGAAAGGGAGGCCTGTATATAGAAATAAACTATATCATATACGTATATATAATAGATGTGGAAGGTAAAATCTCACCCTTTGGGATGCTGAGCAGGTAGAAAAGTTTGAAACTTGTAACCATGAAGGCCCCTTAATCTTTCTTTTAATCAGAAATAACTCAAGTGCACTGCATGTGGGGATACAGTTAGTTCATCTGTTTTTCTGACAGAAATTATCGTTCAATTTAAGGACACTTTTCAACACAAGTTTGGGAATTTTAGCACCAATAAATCATTTTGGAAAGCTTATTACTGAGCATAAATGCTTCATTGGGACAGATTTTTTTAGTACCATGACAGACAAAATAAACACACCCGAAAAATACATGTTATAAAGTTTCAGAAAGGCTGATTGAATAATCATCCTTCGCTATTGCATACTTTTGTTATAACCAAAAACATCAAAGGATAGCAATACCTGTTTCGAGCTCCAAGAAGAGCACAGAAACTTTCTCCTTTGAGGTCTACTGGAAGTGCCGTATCCTGTAATGGTTAAAATATTGTAAACATTGAAACAAATTACACACACGTAACAAGCTTGTTGGGAAATAATGAAAGACGTACTTTGACGTTTTTAATTTAAATAAATTGATTATGTTAATAGATTTAACATGTACCTTGAACGGATAATTTATTTTCACCACATAATTTTCACCTGCAGGAATGTCTGTTCGTTCAAAAGCATATTTCCTCTGCAAAATGAGCACAGGGTCAAAATAGAAAGACGAACAAAAAATGTATGTGGCACAAAGGCATCACATAACCCATTTATGATTCGTGGCATCAGAATTTGTTAATCAGCAAACCTTAACAGGTGCCATGCTAAAGGAAGAAACACCCAAATCCACCAGATGTTTTGCTATCTCATTCTTTGTATCAGATACTGCGTCCTACAATTTTAAAGAGAGGTGGGACAAAATAGACTTTATCAACTCTAGCCGACAGAAATTCGGCAAGAAACTCAAACTAACATAACATAACATAACAAAAATTATATAAATGATGTCAAAGAAAGTAAAAACTTACTTGCAGCTTTTTACGGAAATCTGCAGGAGAAATTCGAGACTCTTGGACATCTTTCTCAAGCTGTATCATCTCACCGGTTGAATGCAAAGGATGACTTGGAATTGCATAGACACACCTCTGCATGTTCTTCACAACAACACAGCAACTCTGATACAAAGTCCCTGTTTTGACCTAATTATCAACAAAGAAAACTAATAGTCAAAATCATTTTCTTTATTCAAGTTATACCAATTAGCAGAAATTATAAACTGACTGTTTAATGCAACCCGGCTTTCGGTTGGCCAAGTCCCAAAAACAAAGCTAAAAATATCAATTTCACAATATACTTCGACAACTAGCCATGTTGATGAGACCTTGGCACCAAAATACTAACATGTTATAGGTGAATAAAACACGCGCATTATCATGCATCATCATGAACAAAAAGGTTCCTACTTTGATTATATTCTTGCTCACTAACAATGGGTATTAGGAGCAGTATTGTCAAATAATGGCTATGGTTGCGCTATAGTGCTATTGCATAGCAGAATTTTAACTAATTGCTATTGTTATGCAATATGCTATTTAGTACAAAACATTGTGAAATAGCAGCTATAGCAACGCTTTATAGCATTGTCACGTAGCGGAATTTGAACAAAATGATATTATTCGAACAAACTGATACTATTTGTGATCCACATAACACCGTATGATAGACAATATGTGAATGTGAAAAATAAAATCTTGCACGCTTTATATCAAACAACTAAGAAGTATTACTTCAAAGTTCAAAAACATATCTACAGGAGAAGTCAAATGTCACAATCTTCTCAAGGGAACCAGCAAAAATTAAAATGAACTTGAAAAATGAAATTACTAATTCAAATTAACAGATCACTTGAATTCAAAACCACAAAATTACCTTCCCAAACAAATAAAGAGTACCCATATTAGCTCCATAATACTCCTCATAAGCATCAAGTATGTAAAAAGGCAACGATCCCTCCGGCTCCAAATTAAACTCCACCTGTTGTTGATTATTCAAATCAGCGATGTTTACCTCCCCGCCTCCACCACCACCACTCCTCGCCGCCTGCCATCCAGCAGTAGCACACAACTTCTGATCCACCACTTCTTCACTAACTTTCGCATTCAAAGTAAAACCCTCCTTCTTCACCACAGGTTTCACTTCCATTTCTTCATCTTTCACCTCCGCCACTTTCTCTTCAACTAAATCCCCATTACCACGTTCATTATCTTCGACCACTATTCCTCCCTCGCAATTTCCCAAACTCTCATTCACTTCTACTTCACTCTTTTCCTCTAACCCTAACCTAGATCCATTATCCTTGTCCTTATTAACCCTAACAGATTCAATTTCACCATTTCCACCATTACCAATTTTCGCAAAATTTTCACTCGCATAAGAGCCTAATACAGATTCAGCAGAGGGCTTAGGTTTAGCCTTAATCTGTGGATCATTAACAACAGAAAACGAGTTCGATTGAACCTTTCTCCGACTAATTTTATCGTTCTCATCCGGCGCAAACTCCTTAAGAACATCATCAACAATACTCTCACACACCTTATCATCTCTACTTTTCTTAAAATTAGCAGAAGTAAACATCGAAGAAACTCTCGATCCACCCATCATAGCAGCAGCAGCTGATAATTTTGCCGCAGAAGAAGAAACAGAAGGACGCTTGATCTGCGAAGCGTCTCTCTCTTTCTTCCGTTTAGGTTTCTCAGATTCATCGAATTCTTCGTCTGAGGAAAGGGAGAAACCGGCTTTGGACCAATCCTCTTCTTCGCCTTCATCGTTGTAACCGAATCCATCGTCATCGACGATGAATGAGCGGGATTGTTCACGGCGGCTGGCGACTAAGGCGGTGTATTCTTCCTCGGGGATTGTGTCGTAGATAGGATTTTCGAGTCGGATTTGTGGTGTGGTGGTGGATCGGGGACCGTTGGATCTGCGGGATCGGAGAAGTTCTAAGGCTTGGCTGCGTGCGGTGGCGTCAGGGCCTCGGGTTGGTCTTCGTTTCCTGCTTGAACCGTCGTCGTCCGCCATTGCAATTTCTCTCTCTATCAAACTTTGGTGACTGACTGACTGTGATTTTAGAAATTTCAGAAACGAATGAGACGAAGATGCGGCGCCGAGGGTTTTTACGTTTTGAGCATAGCGCGGGAAAATGTGTCGATTTTGGCGCGCTTCTGAAACAAAAGCATTTGTGATTTACTTTTTTTTATTTTATTTTTTTTCAAGCATTTGTGATTTATTTATTGACAAAC
>Ga0228711_1003155_pt1 | contig 25599 bp, 14 predicted proteins | sample MedpolnodulmetaG_2_FD_177996 | JGI IMG/M metagenome (GOLD analysis project Ga0228711, IMG submission 177996) | Root nodule microbial communities from Medicago polymorpha collected in Santa Monica, California, United States - brown nodules | ecosystem: Host-associated > Plants > Roots > Nodule... | reverse complement strand
CAGTTTCAGTTCAGTTCGAGTTGTTCCATTATAGTTCAGTTCAGTTCTAACGAACTGAAAAACAGTTCAGATCAGTTTACATGCAGTTTTGGTTCAAAACCAAACTTTGCCCACCCCTAGTTGCATCAGTCTCATGTGAGCTGGATTCTGAGTTCGCAACTATACTTTTCCTTTTGAGTTCGCAACTATACTTTTCCTTTTCTTATCACGCAAATACTCATAAAGACTCTTCTCCCCCGTCAAGTTTACAAGATCTCGTATGTAGAGACTTTGCAAAAACTTTTGGTTCCATAGATTATTGTCTTTCTTTTTTATTTTTGTTTTGTTTTCTCTCATGCTAGCCTTGTAACCAATTTTATTTATTTTTTAAATTGTTTTTTTTTCTTCCAGCGACGACGTTTATTAGAGGATTGGATGAAAAATTGTTATCCGATATTTCTGTATCGAGAAGTGCACCAACAACAATATTTCTTGAGTTAGGAGCTGCTGCTAGAGCATGTATTCATGAACAACATAACGTTTCAACAATCCTTTGTGATATTCCACATATGTTTAATGTCTTTCTATTTCTGTTTCTAGCGGTACACCATCACATAGGATCCAAGATGGTCCACATGGTTTTGTTAAAGCTCGTGGTTCATTTGCTGCATCTGTTTCTGGTGATGATGAGCTGGGAACACCGAGGCATGAAAAATATGAAAGTTCCGATCATATCGTGGACAATTTAACATTGAGGCGTAACTTAATTCATCCAGCTAAAACAAGTGTTGATCATGCTGCATCCAATATGAAAGTTCAGATTATACCAGGGTCTTCTTATGTTTTCTTTTAACATGTCACAATGTCTTAATTTGAATTGTTTTGTTGAATTGTGCAAATGCCTTCCACGACAAGTTTTTGATATCACATTTGGACATGCTTCAACATTATCCTTTTTTGTCATCACTTTTATGTTATTCTCTATGAATTTGAATTTTAGTTATTTCAAGTAATTATCTTGCTAGGCTTTTACGGTTTAAATAGAAAAAGGTTTTGTTTTTTGAAAAAAACAACAACAAAAAAAATATAGAAATGTCAACAAAACAAGAAAATCAAAGGTTAAACAGGTAAAAAAATATATATTCTACTCAATCGAAAAGGCGTACTTCTAATATATCTGGACTTATCTACTTCCCTCTTATCTAAAATTTTATAAGTTTTAAACGCTTTTTTATTACTTACATGTTTGATACTTATATATAAAACTCTAAAAAACTCGTGCATCGTACGTTTTGTGGTCCAGTTAGTATAAGAGTTGCTAAGAAAATATAGAGGTTGTGCTTGTTTAAAGGCTTAATTGAACATCAGGTCCCTTAACTTAATTATTTGTCCCATAAACTTACAAAATAATCAATGGGAAAAAAAAATAGAAAATAATTAATGGGCGTGGAATCACAGCCGTTGTGTGTCCGGCAGCAACACCACTATGACGGACATGATTTAAACGCATGTTGCATATATTTTTTTTATGAGATATAATACATATTCAAATAAATATTAAAAAATATTTCAATGTCAAGTACAACCCAAAAAAAAAGAAGCAAAAATGTGCTGAAAAAGTAGTAGTAATTAAGTAAAAAAATGTTTATTGATATATTTGAGATGTGCGATAATATTTGAAAGATAATAGTGTGCTAAGTTCCTTGAAAAAAATGTGCATGGATTCCCTCGAAAAAAAACTGCTCAGTTAATATATATAAATTATAAAAAGCAATCTAATAATAGAAGATCTTCATGGCGCAGTGGTTAAGTCAAATTATATAATTAATTTCTGCTTCACATAAAACCGGTCCGGTTTATCAAATCCATATTCATATGACCTTTGTGGACCTCAATACATGACCTACTTCATTAAGAAAAGTGTAAAGATAAAAGAAAGAGAATGATATTTTTTACTAAATTGCCCTTATTATTATTTTTAAACATTTACTTGGTGGGATGAGTATTTTTTACAAAGAGTATTATGAAGTTTTTTTTGAGGGACAAAGAGTATTATGAATGGGATGAGTATTTCCAGCACTATTTATTTTTGCAATGATGTATCTATCTCTGATCGTATTCCTTTCTGAACCGTTTTTCACTTCATTGTCATTGGCTGATATTTGCATGCTAGACATGCTTAATTATGAGATACCATTCTATTGGCTATTGCTGTCAAGCCATTGGAAGTTAACGAGACTTGCTCTTTTTTTCAATTTTTTTTTGCAACTGACACACATTTTTTACATGGAGACCACAAAAAGCATTTATAAGGGTAAATTTGTCAAATTCTGCTTAAAAATTGGAGAAGGTCAAGTATTGTGGGACAATTTTTTGCTAAAATATGCTTTTGGTCCCTACAAATATGGCAAGTTTGGGTTTTGGTCCCTGGTAAAAAAAAATTTGAAATCCATCCATGCAAAATTTTTTGTTTTTTGAAATAGAACTTGTCCCCACTTTACTAATGATTTGGCACATTTATGCCTATGTGGCATTTGCTGACTGTGTAACTTTGCACAGTTGGCAGCCACGTGGCAATTATTTTAATTTAATTATTTAAAAAGACAAAAAATATTTTTGAAATTAAAATAAAACATTTAAAAATTAAAAAGTATGGAACAATATTTTAAAAAAATCATAAAATACTTTATAAATTAATATTTTACAAAAATTTTAATTTTGATTTTCGAAAATTTCATTTTGAATTTATTTTTTGTAATTATCAAAAATTAATTTCCATATTTTAAAAAAAATGAATTTTTTTTTCTTTCTAATTTTCTGAAAATATATTTTATTTTTTGATTTTTTTAATTCTGAAAATTTATTTTCAGATTTTTTAAAATGTATTTGTAAATTTTTTGAAAATAAATAAATTCTTTTTAATTTTGAAAGATAAATTTCCTAATTTTTTTAAAATTCTAGAAAAACGTTATCAAACTTTTTGTTTTTTATTTAAATTCACAAAAAATTAATTTCCAGGAAAAAAAACATTTTAAGTTCGAATAAAAAACTGAAAATCTTTTTTTTTATTTTGAATTTGTTTTTCTAATTTCCAAAAAAAATATCTTTTTAATTTTGAAAATTAAGTTCCATATTTTTATATTTAAAAAAAAACTGATTTTTTTTTATAATTTAGATTTTTTTTTAAAAAGTATCGAAAATTAATTTGCAGATTTTTTTAATTGTTTTTACATTTTTAATTTCAAAATTAATATTTTGTGTGTTTATTATATATTTTTTAAAAAAGCTTTTTAAATAATTAAATTGAAACAATTTCCTTGTGCAAAGTTACACAGTCAGCGAATGCCACGTAGGCAGAAATATGACAAATCATCAAATAAGTGGGGCCAATGACTATTTTATAAAACATAAAGTTTTGCGGGGATGAATTTCAAAAAATATTTTTACCAAGGATCAAAACCCAAATTCACCATATTTGATGGGAATTCGTCTGACCCTAATTTGAGAATGACCTCCTCCGTTTCATTAATCCGTAATCAAAATGAGGACAATGTTGAAGTGAACTGTCATGGACAAGTTTCCCTATTTAAAATCACATCACCCCTTCTACCTTGCATAACCAATGTGGCTTCCATGGCATTCTTTGTGGATTCAGGCACTACAAGCTTCCACTTGATTGTGACCGGTTCACTGCTGAAAAGAAGCCAAGTGAATTTATGACACATCCTCGTCCAACTTCTAACTACACTTGATTTGGATTGCCAGGGTAGAAGTTGCTAAGACACAAGATTTGGAACACGCTGGGAATATACGAAATGGTCATGTTCTCAAAGGGAATAAAAGAGTTAAAATAGTGGGAGAGTAAGAAATCCTCAATTGTTACCTCTTATTTTCACGAGAATAAAAGATTTTCTCATACTTTAATATTGGATAACAAGTGGAAAAGTTATGTATAGATTTTATTCTTAAGAAAAAAATATACCTAGATATAATTTATGAAAACCTTTTTCTTTTTTGAAGAAATTAAAATGAATTATATTATCACAGGCGCAATATGCGTTGAGGAAGAAACACCAAGGTCAGTGTAAGGTATAAACAATAATTATAAGGCTATTGCCTCAACCCATAAAACCAAACCGGCGATCACTAATAATTAGCCTATGCCTATAATTTATGAAAACTTGAAACAAACATGAAATCAAAGATTCTCAATGTCACATTTTTTAAAATGAATTTACGATCCACGAAACAAACGCCCCCTATGACTCCAATTTATGTCACAAATGCACAAAACAACGCCTACTTACCAAATTTATGATCTCATAAAATGGTAATTTTATAATTTAATTTTTTTTAGGGATATTAAATTAGAATTTGTTTTTAGCCACTATTTCAGCAGAAAAAAACATTGAAAAATCTAGAACCAAAAAAAAAAAAGTATTAAAAATTACAAAAATACGAATTCATAAAATTTACATATAATTTTTGAGCAAAGGTTAAATTACACCGGAGTCCTTTAAATTTAAAGTTTGTAATAAATTAATCATTTGAATTATTTTGATCATTTTAAGTTTTGTAAACATTTTTGATTTAGTCCTTCTATCACATCATTATTTTTTCCATTGTTTGGTAAACATAATAATTAAATTGTTTGATTTATAGGTGAACAAAATAACTTAGAGACTACAATAACTTAAAAACCACTCTCAAGTTTAAATAACACAATGTAATTTAGCCTAAAAATTGTTTTTTTTTTACAAAAACGAAACGATATTCATTCATTCAAATCGATAGAGTTCTCAGATACAAACATCGCTAAAAACGTAAAGGGTGAATCTGCGAACGAACTCAGAGCCCCCAAGTTAATAGCATACAACGACAAAATGCCTACAAATAATATGATAAAACCTAAGTCACTGAAATACTCATACTTCCGGATCTGCAACGTTGACGTCCAAATCATTAGTTGAATTTGTAATTGACTGATGTAAATCTTTCAATAGGAACTGAACAAACACCGCGACAAGACGTGAAATCAAACGCCGCACAAGACGACGAACAACACAAATTAGACGACGAAATCACAAAAAACACAAAAGAAAAAACTTGATAGATGTGAAAACCATTTATTTAGATCGAAAGAAAATGGGAAAAAGATGTAGATGGATGATTTTAGGTCAAAAAATGACCTAAAACCACCCCTCTCAATGATCGAAAGAGAAATAAAGTTTAAAGAGAAGTTGGAGTTTCTCTCACCGGAAACTAGGGCGAGCCATCAATTCCGTGATTCAATTCTATTTTTTTGATTCATTCATACCAAGTTTCCAACCCTTTCATGAAGCTGAAAGCTATAACTGGTTGGTGTTAGCCTAAAAATTGTTGTCTTCAGACTTCTGAACTAGACTCTCCAAAATGCAAAACAAATTCTAGAAACTTCTTCTTCTTCTCCTCTACCCACCTTTCATCATTTTCTATTCTACTCTCTTCCGTCTCTCGTTATACCGTAGCAAGATACTGTAAGCATCTCAACCTTCTTCATTCTCCTTATTTTTCATGCTTTTTTATATATATATATTTCTTTTTCAGATTTCTATTTTCAATTTCAACAACAAATCAACACTACAAGTTGAACTATAAGTTTTCAATTCAAGCTTTTTCTTTATTTATTTCGTCAATGTTAGACCTCCTCATTAATGTTTATTTTATATATGCTGAAATGGTTATTACTTCATCATCATTCATTTTGACCTGGAAATTCTTCAATCGAACAAACTTGTTCATTATTTATTTTTTCCTTATTTTGCTTTTCAGATAGTGTTTGTAATTGCTGTGGCTTTCCAGTTTCTATATTTGAATCATGGATTTTGAGGTTTCTGATAGGAGAGAACATTTTGAATCTGAAGATGGTGATGATTATAATGATGGTATTCCTTTGTCACAAATGTTTCCCCATGCTGTGGGTTTGGTAAAATGTGACGGTTCTGTTAAGAAGAGGGATTCTATGTTTGATAACTCCGATTCCTCCTTGCATGTTTCTGTTAAAAAATCAAAGCTGTCACCATATCATCATCACGCCCAAGATGATGATGATCTTCGTCAAGTCATCGATAACATTGATAAGGACCGTGAAAGGAAGGAAGAGGAACTCAAGGCTCTTTCCCAAAAAATTGCTGAAATTACTGTGGAATTTATGGCCAAAGAGATAGAGCTTGATGCAGCGAATAGCTTAATTCGTGAACTAGAGGAAAAGTTAGAGTCCGAAAAGAAGAAGTTGCTACAGGTAATATCATTGAAGAAGCGCTTTGAAGGACGAGTGGAGGAGCTTGAATCAAAGGAGAAACACTTGGAAGGGCGAGTAAATGAGTTGGAATCAAGAGAGAAGCAGCTTGAAGGACATGTGGAGGAGATTGAACCAAAGGAAAAGAAAGAGTTGGTGAATGAACTGGAATCAGAAAAGAAGCATATCGAGAGCAGATTGCAGGAGCTCGAATCGAAAGAAAAGCAATTGGAAGGACAAATGAAGGAGTTTCAGTCAAAAGAGGAGGAGTTTAAAGGTCGAGTTAAGGAGCTAAATTCAGAAAAGAAGCAGTTTGAAAGCCAAGTTGAGGACTTCAAATGGAAAGAAAAGCAATTTGAAGGACAGTGGAAAGAACTTGAGTTAAAAGAGAACAAGTTCATAGCACAGGTGAAGGAGTTCGAATTAAAAGAGAAGCAGTTTGAAAGACAAGTCAAGGGTCTTGAGTCAAAGATGAATAAATTGGATGGACTACTAAAGAAGCCTGAGTCTACAAAGAAACAATATGACACATTAACAGAGCATGTTGCTGAGGAAAAAGATTTGGGTAAATATTCTTATTCGTCTAGTTTATTGATTTAATTTCGTTATAATTGTTCCACTTAATGATGATGATTTTTTTATAACCTGATACACATAATTGTTTAAAAACATTCTTAATCATGTTAATGTTGTATGTCTTGGTCAATTTGAAAAGCTTTTCCAATTTTCATATCACACCCACACACTGTCAAACTAATTATTTGGATTATATTTCTCACCCTCGGAACATTTATGAATCTCTCAAGTGCGAAAAACTCTTGCGTTTTTATCCATCCTAAGGTTTAATTATAATAATATTATGGTACTGCTAATGAATAATTACTATATTAATGTAGTTTTAATTTTTCAAGTATTTTGCAAAAGTTTAGGTTCAATATTTTGGCAAACATTGAGGGGCACTTAATAATCCTATTCAGGGCCGTTCCTACGAATCTAGAGGCTCGGCTCTGTAAGCAAAAAGAGGTCCGTAAAAAAATAAAAATGCAATTTTTTTGAAAGTGCAATCTCCTATTTAAATTGAAAATAATGATGATAATTTAAAATTCTTTATGTTATGTAGTATGAATATGATAGTACTGTATTATAGAAGAGTGGGTCACAAATATTTAATGTATAAAATGTTGCATCATGCCAAGCTATGAGACCATAGACGTCTTTCTTAATTAACAGAAGCATGGTGGTGTAGTTCTTAATTAACAGAAGCATGGTGGTGTAGCTAAGCATATTTATATGTTATGATATTTGGCTATAATTTTTTTTAGGCCCATACCTTGGGGAGGCCCAGCTCCATTGAGCTGTTTGCACCCCCCAGGGTCCGGCCCTGATCCTATTAGTGCAACTATTTCTAGTCTTGTTGATTAATCAATGAAATCTATCACTGACTCCAGTGATTCAGTTCAGGTGCTATGTTGACATTGACTGTAACTGTCATTATAATGCTTTCTCTACCACCCATGTATTTCAGTCTAGTTCTAGTAGATGTCTTGCATTACTTGCATGGTATATATTTTTTAAAATTCCTATTCACTGTCATTTACTGGTGCTTCTATAAATGTGAGTGAGTTTAATTATGTATTATCTAAATATGCAGTTTCATCTGATATGGATTATCAATTAAGCCGTACCTTTGGTGGAACAAGTTTGCAGTTGTACACAAGTGAGAAAACTGTTGGAGTCGAGTCACTTTACACCGGTATTTTAGTTGATCTGCTAGAATCATCAGATCCATCAAGACTTGTTTTGGATATGCTACAGAATCCTATTGTTCCACTGAGTAAGAAGGGAGACAATGTTGTGATTATTGCTGATTACCAAATCCGGCTGCTAGAACAACTTATGAAAATCTCACCAAATATTGAGCCTTCTGTAAGAGATGAAGCATTGAAGCTAGCACTTGATATGAAAGCTAACATGAAAGATAATAATAAAAATTCTTTGGTGGTTCTTGGTTTTCTACTTCTTTTGTCAAATTATGGATTGGTTACTTCTTTTGATGAAGATGAAATTTTGGAGCTTTTTGCATTTGTTACTCAGCACAAGATTGCTGTGGAGCTGTTTGGAACCCTCGGTTTTGCCAATAAAGTTTCTGGTATGTTAAAGTAGATATGCTTTAGATATTTTATTATGATTATCAAATTAAATCTGTGTTTTAAATTCAAATAATATTTAATGTGACGTAGAAAAAGTTAATATTAAGAATGTTGTATGTGAAATCTAATTTGCCATTTTTTCCCAGAGATTTTATGGAAAATCACCTATATATTTTTCTTAATATCTCAGCTGAAAAGACTAACAATTTTTTGTTGTTGCTAAAATGCCATTTTCAATTGGTGGAGAAAAAAAGGAACCAGTTAAAGGAAATCTTTTGTTTTAATGCTTGGAAAGTGAAGTAGACTTGAAATTTATCTCTCCTTTTATGCATCTCTTCTATTTTATAAATGGTTTGAATTTTTTTGAAATATTCAGTGCAATCTGCTTAGTTTTTTTTTTTCTTTCCTTAATTCGAAGTTTATAACTTATTTTATGCCTGTTCTAGTAAGTTACGGTGATGTGGAATTTCTTGCACCTTGCAGATTTTGTTGAGAATCTTATCAGGAGGAAGCAATTTGTTGAAGCTGTTAGTTTCATTTCTGCGTATAACTTGGCCAACAAGAATAAACTAGTTGATCTCTTGCAAGAACACGTCCTGAATGCCAAACTGATTTGTGAGAGCAGTTGCAAGAAAACCAACTCCATTGAAATCAAGGTTCTTTTGTTTTTCTTATTTAAATTATATTTTATGAAACTTTTCATTTTCAGAAGTACCCCTGCATGATAATTATAAATAAATTATTACTATATACTTGAACTCAGGATAAGGCCAGAGATCAAGAAATTGCTAGTCTGAGAACTGTTCTACAGTGCATTCTGGATCACAACCTGCAATCTGTAGATCTGCTTGATAAGGAGATTCAATATCGCATTCTTGAGCTTAAAGCACATAAAGGCCATTAGTTTTTGTAGTGGAACAGGCTAATATGTATAGAAATGGGGTCATGCAAACCTGCTAACTTAGTACACTACCATTGTACTAAGTTATTTGGAGTACATGGCTCTCTGTTTCTTACTCTATGTAAAAGGTCTATAACAGGAAATAATGAAAACTCATGATATAGTTAACATAACATGATTATCTTTATTTATTGGCTACCTTTTCATTCTCAGTGTTTTTATTTATTTAGGTATTTCCTAGAGGCTTAAATTTGTTTGTTATGTAGAAATGTTTTTTTTTTATACAAACTAGTTATTTGGAGTACATGCCACATGTTACTAAAGTTTTGAATAAAAGCTAAATTATATCTTCTTTTTTTTTTAAAAATGTAGTTCTTTATTCACAGATCTTTGTAACGAAACTTTCTATTTCTTTTGAAGTAAAGGAGGGTCCCTAACCCTTGAACACATTTTACTCGAATATGAGGATACATTCTATTATAGTTTGTTTGGATGATTTTGTCGGAATCTTCTCAAATTATCTCAAATTGTCGGAACATACATTAACTGAACGTAGGCATATGTGAAACAATTTGATGTATGAATTGTTTTATAAACTTGGTATGTACGTAAACAGAATTCATGCAACCTCCGTAAACTGAGTTCACATAACGCTCATAAATGTGCAGAAATTGGATTTGTAATTGATATGATGTGCTCAAATTTGATTACATAATCGAAATTGGATGAAATGTTATATGTATGAGAGAAGAAGAGAAACGTTTTGTGAAAAGAGAGGAGGAGAGAAACTTTTACATCCTAACTAAATAGTGAGGTGAATAAAAAAGTCACAGCCATGTTTTCAACTTAATTTAAATGTTAATTTTTTGTCAGTAAGGCCAAGCACAATCCATATATTATTCGAACTTGGGATCTCACAATTGTTTGAGTTTCAAGTGGTTACTTTTTTTTTTTTTTGAAGAGAAACAAAACTTCTCTTTAAATTGTTGTGGGCAGTGAATCAAAATAATTAAATTTAAGTTATGAGAAAATAAGTTTTGATTGAAAATAAATAAATGTATACATTTTTAAGTCTGGAAGAGTTTAGCGACGAACTCACACCTTAAGAGATATATCATGGACTCATTTGCTCTCCAACATATAAAATGTTCCTGCAACTTTTTATCATCTTAAATGCACATACATACAAATAATTAAATATATTTTTTATATTTAAATTACATTTAGAGAACTTGAGGTGATTTCTAAGATTCTTGATCCCACACTTTAAATTTGAAAAAATTGGACCCTATTCTTTTTTCTTGGTCAAATAGCCTAAAACATTTAAGTGGAAAAAAGGTGAGATATGTAGGATTCAAAAACCCTTACAAATAATGAGTACAACCAAGAGTCTTCCTAGTACCACAAGGGATTAACTGATCATCAAAATATCACCCTGTGGTAGAAACCAAACAACAAGAGAACAAATCCACAATAGTTGATCCCACTTGGAGAGTGAACCAGCAAATCGTACAATAGCTTATTTTTGTAGACTGTACAACCTAAATGCATAAAGATTCATTGATCTATGTTGCTTCACACAATTGCAACTCTACGTTGAAATTGAGATTGTATTGCTATCAATTCTGCTTGATTTCTTCTGATCACTGCAAAATTTGACATAAACAAAAGGATCAAGGTTTATGCTCGGTTTTGGCCCAAAATTTGACTTTATGCTGTGAAGATAAAACCTACATACATCCAAGGAACTCAAGCAGTGCACCAGCTGGGATGAAAGAATGTCTTTTTAATCTGGACAATGTGAAGAGGCGTCATTTTGAATTACACATCCCAACTACGTTGGCACCCTAGCAATCCAACAACCATACCCCAAAAATATTAACCGCATCTGCGTCTTCACTGCAATCGAAAATAAGTCAGCAAGTAAGCATTTTTTTTTTTGAAAACTCGGTATCCGATCCAAGAACCGACTAATCCGAGGGAACCAATCCCACCGCCCACTTGCGGGGACCCCATTTAAAGCCAGAGCAAACACTGTATGAACTTAGCCCACTGAAATTCGCACCAGAGGGAATCGAACCTGAGACCTTTGGAGGAGCAAGCTCCAAGATCCCAAGCCAACCACTAGGCCAACCCCAAATGGGTTGTCAGCAAGTAAGCATGTTGTGACAGGGAAAGAGAGAAAACGAAATTTATACAACAACAACAACCAAGCCTTATCCCACTAAGTGGGGTCGGTTACATGGATCAAATGACGCCATAGTGTTCTATCATAAACCAAATTTGGATCTAACTCATTGACCTCTAAATCCTTTCTAATGGTTTCTCTAATAGTTTTCCTAGGTCTTCCTCTACCTCTTTTAACTTGACTCTCCTCCATTTGATCTACTCTTCGCGCGACGGCATCTACGGGTCTTCTCTCTACATGCCCAAACCATCTAAGCCTATTTTCTACCAACTTTTCTACTATAGAAAACGAAATTTATAAAAGCAAAGTTTTGAACAACAATTTGTAACAAACAAGTAATGAAAACAATAAATCCGAGAGGTAACTACGTTCTTACTAGCACCGATTTCTAAAGGATGATATCATTATGTTTAGTGTTCAAGGAGATATCATCCACAAATACCTGAAAACGGCATAAAATTCAAACATTATACTAATTTGCATGGAACTACTAACGATATGAAAGTCGATGACAATTTTTAATTGCATAATCAACTTCAATTTGCAGTCTGCCCATTTTTTAAAGGAAGAAAATAACACCAAATGATATTAAGAAAATCAAATTCAGACAGTCACTGATATGCCGCAAGGAATCGAATTTTCTAATAACCAATTCAAACTTTCATTACAATTAGATGAAGTTAAAAGAGAAGGTTGACATACCTTTTCCATCACCAGAATGTCTTTGGCTTTGCCTTTGGGAGGATTGAAATATCCCATGGCCTTTAAAGATCTACTTTTCACTATTTTCTTCAATGTATTTCCATACTCTCCTCCACACGCTTTTTTAATGATCTCGGCTTGATCCATAGCATCAGCAGTACAGCAGTCTCCATCAAAATACCACAGATGAGAAAACAAACGATCATATACGTGTTGGTTAACCAACAACTACATTTTCTTTAGTAGGCGACATAACAAGCTTTGAGTTGTTAAGTTGGATTTTGAGCCGACTTTAACAAAATCTTGATAGACTTGAACAGACTTAATCAATCGTAGTCTTTAGAATCTTGTTAAGTCGCCTACATATGAATTTTTTCCTCTGCATATTGACATAAATTAATATGCAACTACAAAATATGATGAATCTAACAGATATCCATGTACAATTTTTTTATATGGAGTAATAATTAATAAAACCATAACATTAAAAATCAATGAAATCAGAGTTAAATTATGAACCATAAAAAGGTCTGAAGGTGAATTATCATTTTGTCCATTATAAGACAAATTCAAAGTCTTACGGCTATTCAAATAAAGTTCATATAGATAGGATTTCATAAGTTGTTAATCGTGAAAGTCATTCGCGCGAAATGACGTTTAATATCGTTGAATCTCTATTGATTAGCTCAAATACACAATAACCTTCAAATAACATATTATTGTCCCTTTTGAATATAGAAAATTCACGCAACATTTTCTTTGTGTATGTTCTGTCATCATATTTTTTAGCAAAAACTTCCCACTGCTCTCTATGAGAATTTTGGGGATTTATAGGAAGCTTTTCATTCAGATAGTCAGCTTTAGCATACTTCACAAAGGATGAGAGATAAATGACAACATAAATAACTCAATATTTACTTTAAACAAAAAATAACAAAGTAAAGCCTTCACAAAATTTCCCTTGGTGATTTTTGCAATGGTATGAGGTCTTGTTGTGTTAAATGCTTCGGCAATCTCCTTTGCTTTTTTCTACATGTTTCACATGATAATTTGTACTAGTTGGCTTCGTTGCAAAAAAAGAGATGGAAAAAGAAACAAAAAACAAAAGAAGAAGTTTTGATGGGAAGAAGATGAGTCCAGAAAAAAAGTAGTGGTAGAAGAAACTTACACAAATGAAGAATGTGAGCAATGAATGTGAGAAAAGGGAATATGAAATGAGCATTTATTGTTGCTTGCATTCTTCATTTGTGTAATTTTTTTTTACCATTATGCACAGTTTTCTTAATTGACACTTCTTCCCTTCAAAATTTCTTTTGTTTTTTTTTTGTTTCTTCTTCCTTTCTTTTGTTGGCAATGCATCCAATTAGTACTAATTATAATGTTAAACAAAAGGTAAAAAAACATGTCAAAAAAAGCAAAAAAGGTTGCCGAAGCATATAACACAACAAGACCACATTTCATAGCAAAAATCACCAAGGGAAATTCTACGGCAAGGGTTTTACCTTGTTGTTTTTTCAAGTAAATGTTGTGTTATTTATGTTGTCATTGATCTCTCATCCATTGCACAGTATGTTCAAGCTACCTATCAGGAGGAAAATGTTCCTATAAAGCTCCGAAATTCTCATGTAAAGCAGTGAGAAGTTTTTGCTAAAAAATATGATGACATAACAAACGCAAAGCAAATGTCGCGTGAATTTTATATATTCAAAAGGGACAACAATCTGTTACCTGAAGATTATTGTGTATTTGAGTTGATCAATAGAGATTCAGCGATACTAAACGACATAAAGTTTCATGCGAATGACTATCGCGATTAACAACTTATGAATCTTTTCTACTATGAACTTTATTTGGGAATGTAAGACTTTGGATTTGTCTTGTAATGAAGACAATGATGATTTACCTTCAAGTCTTTTTATGCTTCATCATTTATCAATGGTTTCATTGATTTCTAATGTTATGGTTTTATTGATTATTACTCCATATAAATCAATACACGTTATCTGTTATTCTAGTTGACATATGGAACAAAACTTTATGGTATAGTTGTATATTCTGCTTATATGCAGAAAATTAAAAATCATACGTAGACGAATTACAAAATATCTTCTTAAATTAGATAAATATATCATTTGAGTTTCTAAAGACAACGATTTGTTAAGTATGTTAAAAGCTAACAAATCTAACAAGATTTTGTTAAGTTGGCACAAAATCCTACTTAACAACTCAAAGCTTGTTATTTTACCTACTCTTAAGTCGGACACCACACCGACCTAAAAAGTGTCATGTTTAACAAATAGACTTTCTGCAACTACAACCTACAGTTTTGGAGTCATGAATGGCAAATCAGACAATAATGAATATTCAAATCCATATCGATTCCTTTTTAAATAACATATCAGGAAGTGACCGAAAAATATCAATAATATTAATATATAAAGATGACTGTTTATGGCAGATAACTATTTTCAATTTACTTCCATAAGAATATGAAAATGTTAAAAAATCCGAAGTTCATGTACATGCTAATTTCTAAACCATGGTATCTCTTAGAAATTTTAGGGATTCAATGACAAGAGATAAAAGTAATCTGAAATCAGAATTATGAACTATTGATCCGACAAAAAGTTATATAATGGATAAAAATGGCAGTTCAATTATCTAACTAAATATTACTGACAGCAGTTACTACTGAAATGCTAAAGCTGAAAAGAGTTTTAATAATAACAATAATAATAACAATAATAATAATAATAATAGCAAACAACAACAACAATAATGATAATAAAGGGCACCAAAATGTAAAATAATATACCTTCGTACAGTATTTAACCATTGAGTGTAGAGTTTTCTTAGTCCTACCTTGTCAAGATTCTCATTCTCTTCGATTTTCTGCCTTTCTTCTCTCTCTTGCATTAGACGATCAAAAGTCTTTTCTCTATGGTCACTAAGCCTGGTTTTCGGCAGGTCCTTGGCACCAAAAACAACAATCTTTCGTGAGGGAACATGCATTCCATTTTCAATTTCTTTTAAGTGGCATAAAGGACGGACATACTTGATGCTGCCGTCTTTTGCATGTATTGCAGTCAACCCACTAGAAGAAACAACAATCATAAATGGTTGGTTTAAATTTCTCTATATCAAGCTGAATTACATAGTAAAGAGTAATAAAACTTACTGGTTCATCAAGTACTTCATTATTCGTCTTTTGTTCAAGAAGCCAGTTGAATGTGAAGCACTCACCTTTAGACTTCTTATAGCAGTCGGAAAAAAAGCAACACTCGAGATCAAAAAATTTAGTTTGCTTTTCGCTTGATGGGTTTGCCTCAACAGGAGCAAAAAATCTGTACCGATGTAAAGGAAAGATCTTTCGTTGCACATAATTGGCATTTATCGTCGTCGCCCGCAATTGAATTCTGTTAAAAAAAGTGTCAACTTGTATATGGCTTAAAAAAATAACTTCATAATACATAAAAATTCCTATGTTAAAGCTATAGACACACAACATTAATTAAAGCTTATACACCAAAGGCTTACACAACATGAATTATCGCAAAACCAAATGCATACACATTATAATAGTGCTATTATATAACCTTAATAGTCAACATGAACAGAAAAAATCGCAAGGAAAAATTAATGAATGCATAAAGAATCTTGATGGGTCTGAACATGCACGCTCACACACAAAAAAATCAAGGATAAAAAATAAATTTATTGAAACTAAAAACAATTCTAGCAAAGAAAGAACCACAAAGTCAATAATATAGCTGCAAAGACGAAATCAATATTGCACAAATAAGGATTGAGACTTGGAAAGAAATCACAATCTAATTTAAACGTACAATTATTTGCATGTTGAGGGAAATAGCTTCCACCACCATAAAAAGTTACGTTAAAAACCACATTGGTATCAGCAAATGTGGGGATTCGGACAAAGGAGGCAGCTCATGAACAGTAGAAGGCTGAGATAGTGGCACATCTGTATCATAAAATGTGGGGATTGATTCGGGCAAAGGAGGCAGCTCATGAGACAGTCCCGCTTCAGGCACGTCATAATAAGCATTGGGAAAAGAGATTGCATCATCCAGTCAAGCTTCCAAACATTGATTCAACGTCTCATGGTTCATATATGTTTCCTGTTGAATATGTAGAAAAACAATTTAGCTTAATTAACAACATATAGGTACACCTTGCATTTGATCCTATTATTGGCTGAAATTTATTAGCAAATATAATCTTGCATGTTTGGACACTTGATTTATTAGATATTGAATGCTTAATTTGATAAAAAATAGCTTCCATTCCAACAGTTGCAATTTTCTCAATATTACTTCCAAAATCGATCAAAAATATTTTCCATTCCAGCCTTGTTGCAATTTTCTCATAATTAATTGCAAATTTGATCAATTTTGAACTGAAGTAAAAAAAATCATTTGTTAGTAAAGTCTCAACTCAATTGGAGTATATGTTTGAACTAAATGCAACCACTTTTGATGTGAAACTAAAATCACTTACATTTCATTTCTCATCCAACAGCGGTTGTATATCATTTCAGGATGATCATGCAAGTTTGTGGAGAAACCTACTTGATTTATTAGATATCAATTATCAATTGCTTAATTCATCAAATGGTCTCTTCTGCGTGATGCTCGAGACACGTGATGAAAAATCCGTTTGTATTTGTATACAAATACTATCAAGATGAGAAGTGACATCTTCTCGCTTTGTTATAAATATTCCCTTGAAACCAAAACCAAAACATATAATAATCAACAAAATGAGTTCAGAGAAAATTCCATCAATGTGCATAATGTAACATAAACTCAAAAGACAAAAAACGGGATTATCAGAAAATTAAACAAACCACTAGTTAAGAGCGGACATATAAACACAAATACTAATGGCAATAAAAAACATGTGAAAAACGTAATTCAACTGAGAAGTTTTGGAACTATTGAGTCAGAAGACAAAACAAATAGTTAAAGTTAAAAAAACATTCTACAAATGTTTCTGATATAACATAAACTCGAAAAATGGAAATCGGCATTCTCATAGATTCAAGCAAACTCATAATTAAGTGCATAAGTATAAACTACTACATGAAGCACCGACACAGACATGGACACCAAACCAGACACGTTGACACCATTTAACATTTGGAGAGAAAAAAAACAATTAATAGATCGTATGTGTCGTGACAGAATCAAAAGTGTCATGCTCCTAATTAAATCTATACATATAAATTGCAATTAGAAAGAAAAAAAAGCCTAACAGACACAAAATTAGATCATCAAAATTCAAAATAATTGATATAAAAATTCATGATCATGAGAAAATTTGGGTAGCTACTCTCTTCTAAAAAGATTTTAATGAAAACAGAATTGTGAAGGGAGAGATTAGGAAAGAGGGAACAGAGTTGTTTCACCTCCATCATCAATGCCTAGGGTTCCGGCTACTGCTGCGGTGAACCATCGCCGTCGATGAGGAATGCAAAAGGAAGATGTAAGTAGATGAGAAGAGATTGCAGCCCATAAAGAGACATGGAGGAGTGCTGAAAAAGAGCTCAAGACAAAAGAGATAGAACTTAATCAAGTCACCGACAACATTTTACTAGAATATAAGGATACACTCAATTCTAGTTTGGATGATTTTGGGGTTATGGTTATCTTCTCAAACAAGTTTTATATCATGGGTACTGAGGATGGGTTTGGTTTGTGGTGATTTTGTGTTGAGTTGAATTTGATTTTATAATAGATAACACTTCCATGCAAATTTGATTTTGTGTTGAGTTTTAATTGGTTGAATTTTGCATTCGCGGAACTTGAAGCAAACACAAACATAATAGATAATTGACAATCAACATGAACATACCAGAGATAAATTTTTGCAAATATAGAATGGTACAAAAAGAGTGACTTGTTAGTGACAGAATCAATGCTCAGTTTATCCTAATCATATTATAAAGGCCTCATCTTACACTTTCATGCAAATTATGAAATGAGAATAATTTCCTGCACTTCAGTAGCCCTATATTCCAATCAATTTTTTAAATCTCAATTCAGTTAAAGGAATGTTTCAAATGAACAGTATCCTATCATTGCAGCCAATTTTTAAATTTGTCAAAGCCATGTTTTCTTTCTTTGAGATCATTGGTTAAATGCATAGAAAGCACAACAGTTTCCTACAAATTTCTTATCTCTACGCCAAACCAAACAGTATATCAGCAATCACATACTCATATGCCTATCAATGCTACTATTATTGACATTTCAAGTATCTACACAACTATCACATAATTGCTGAATATAGGATTAAATTTTCGATTAAGAAATATAGATTAAGTTCTAAAAATGTATTACTCCGATCGATTTATTAAGCAAGCAGATAAATATATAAACATACTAGAAGGCTTTTATCCAAAAGATGGAGAATCTTGAAGACTAAATGAAAATCTTTCAGGAGAGGTTGGCTTCGTAAATGAAACGAAAAGAGAAGCATCTAAGTCATGGTTTCAGCTGCAACAATCTTGAGAACAAATTGAGAGAACAAAAATCTAGAGAAATTTGCTTATAATGTGCTGGACTATACTCAAGCTCCATCAGATGATTTTCAAGAACATTTATTTCGCACGGCTGGTTACTGTCAAGCAAATTTGTGGCCTTTGTAATTGCAGAGTTGATCTTGTCAGTTACTTGAGAAGAGAGATTTAGTTTAACATCCTTATTCTTTAGAGCATTCCTCAACTTGTAAACACATTCGTCTAATGCATTCATTACATTGGCCTTCCTTAAAAATTTCTCATCTTTAACCCGGTAATCTTCAGCTTCTCTAATCATCTCTTCAATTTCTTGAGATGACAATCTTTCTTTGTTATTAGCTATTGTAATCCCATTCATACTACCAGTGGATTTTTCATTAGCAGAAACAATTAAGATACCATTTTCATCAATAGCAAAGCATACCTCTAGACGGTGACCGCAAGGAGCAGCTGGGAGGCCAGAAAGAGTAAAAAAACCAAGCAGATTGTTGTCACTTGCTCTTGCTCTCTCACCCTCATAAACTTTAATAGGAGCAGTAGCTTGGTTGTCAGTAGTTGTTGCATACCTTTGTGTTTTCTTGACAGGAATGCTAGTGTTCCTAGCAATTACCACACTCATGATATCACCTTTGGCTGAAACACCAAGAGAAAAAGGTGCAACATCTTGCAGCACAAAGTTTGGAACTTTTTTAAAGCCTTCACTTAACAAAGCAGCCTGCACAGCTGCACCAATAGCAACTGCCTCATCAGGGTTAATGCTCTTACACAGATCCTTCCCTGCAAAAGATTCTTGCAATAGTTGTTGTACTTTTGGAATTCTAGAGGAGCCTCCAACAAGAACAACATCATGTATAGCACTCTTGTCCATCTTGGCATCACTGAGGCAACTCTCGGCGGTTTTCAAACACATTGAAAAGATCCATATTGATTTCCTCAAACTTAGCACGAGTGATTGATGTAAAGAAATCAATGTCCTCGTATAAAGAATCTACCTCAATGGTGGTGATAACAGCAAAAGATAATGTCATTTTTGCTCTCTCACACGCTAATCTCAACCTCGTTAAGGCTCTTGAGTTTCCCGTAATGTCCACCTTGTTCTTCTTCTTAAACTCCTCTGCGAAGTAGTCCACCATCCTATTCTCTACCCCGAGGTGAGTGTTTCCAGCTGTGGCCTTCACTTTGAAGACCTTATTCTTTTTCTTTTTGAATAAATCAGAGACCTGATCCTTAATTGTAAGGAGAGACACATCAAAAGTCCCACCACCCAAGTCAAAGATGAACATATTTCGTTCTCGCAGAGAGTTAGTTCTTTTGTCCAGACCATATGCAATAGCTGCAGCAGTGGGTTCATTGATTATCTTCATAACATTAAGACCAGCAATGGCACCAGCATCTATGGTGGCTTTCCGTTGATAATCGTTGAAATAAGCGGCACAGTAACAACTGCATTCTTGACAGGTAATTGCAAAAATGTCTCTGCAATCTCACGCATCTTTGTTAGAACTTAGAATCATAGATGAGATTTCTTCGGCACATAGGTGCTTCTCCTGTCCCTTGTACTCAACCAAAATCATGGGTTTCTCATTCACTCCAGAAATGACCTTGAATGGCCATAACTTCATATCACTTTGAACAACCGAATCATTAAACTTCCTACCAATTAACCTCCTAGCATCTGAAAAAAATACATATTACTAATTATATATAATCATTCAATTGTCCAACTAATATATTAATGCAACGAAACAATAAGAACATTTTTTCGAAGCAAAGAAAAGACATGAGGCAACCAAATGGGAAAGTCATCTCAACTAGGTTGGCATCGGCACCACTAACTCAAACAAACAAACCACATGCTAAAATATATTAAAAACTAAAATAAAAATAACAAAGTTTGTGGAACATAAACCAAAGCAAGGAAAATACAAAGAACATTAATCAAAACAGTAAAAAGGCCGACAAAATCTCTAAAGAAAGAAGTCAGACCTAATGAAATCATAAATACTATCCAACAAATTATAACATCTGGAATTAACCCCAAAATCAACTAATTTATCAACGCAAGAATTTGCTTCTCTATATGAGAAAATTTAAAGCTAAAGAAAATTTTAACGCAATAATAACATTAAATACATGAAGTAGAAGACAATAGAAATAGAAATTCAAACGTTATTCAAAACATAAACACACATAAAGAACAAAAAAGATTAGAAATGTACCAAAGACGGTGTTTTGGGGGTTGGTGTCGATTGATTCTTAGCAGCATCACCAATCAACCTTTCATGATCAGTAAAAGCAACAAAAGAAGGTGTTGTTTTGTTGCCTTGATCATTGTGAATAATCTCAACTCTATTTTGTTCATCTTGCCACACAGCAACACATGAATATATTGTCCCAAGGTCTATTCCCACAGCCACATTACGTCCTTCTTTGTATTTCATAGCCATGATCTCTCAAGTAAAATCCAAAGAAAGCTGCACGACAACAAGAAAAAAAACTCAAGTTAAGATTAAGAAGTTAATTCTGATTATTTTTTTTAAATCAACAAACAAATATTATTGATCAAAATTTAGGCTAAGGTACAAGAAGTACAATGAAGTTTAAACAAATCTACTATAGCAGGAAAGGAAGAAATTAAAGACACACTCGCACACACACAGCACACTACATAAGCTACCATTGAAACATTGAAGTTTGAACAAGCAACCACCTAGCTAGGATAGAAACTAAAAAAACAACCTCCCCTGAAAACACCAAACTGTCCCTCACTAGAAGAAAAAAAAAAAACTATCATCTGGTAACCTAACAAACACGCAAAAGGCAAAATGTAATGAAAAATCAACACAGAAACAAACCAACACCCCAAGTGTCTATACCGTTTCTCTTGCAAATCTACAAAACAAAACAAAAAATTGATCAGGCAAAGATGGGAATAGGGTATACTTCTAGAAGAGATGGAAATGTAATAATGTATAGGCTCACACCAACAAATAAGGGTTGGTTTACTTCTCACGCTAAAGCTACAATTTTTTATATTTAAAGAAATGTTAAAAGAGTAACCATGAGATGAAAATGACCAAATTTAATAAATACTTGAAAACAAAATTACATGTACTAGACTACTAGTACCTCGCCCTCGTGAGCTTATCTCAGTTGGTATGGACAATACATAAAAATATGTAAGGTATGAGGTTCAAACCTCGGTCACCACAAAAAAAAGACTACTAGTACCTCATTTAATAAGGTTACGCATTATTAAAAAAATAATATTTATTATAAAAAAAAAAGGGTTACAAATCACAAAGAAAAAGGTTACATAAATATCAGATGAAAAATGGACGAGTTTTTTTGCCTGAAAAATAACAATAAAATGAAATTATTAATGGTTTAAAAAAGATCACGCAAATATCATATGATAGAAAATGAATTGAATTTTTTTTGTCAAATAATAAATAATGAACTTCGCCAAATAACAATAAAATGGAAATATCAATGTTTTAAAAATTAAAACTCTTCTTCTACCCTTTGACCAAAAAAAGAAACTAAGCCACGCCACGCCTCTTGTTTCAGAATTCCTAGACTAGATGGGATTATCCCAAGTCAAAGTCCTAAGTCTATCATATCAACTGTCTCTAAGCTAAAAATAGCATACACTAATTAGCCTATAACCTATACTAATGATGGAAAAGATGAGATCATTATATGATTTCTGATCTGACATGTAACAAAGTATTTACTCCACTTGCCTTCGTGTCCACATCAACACATTATTTTAAGGAAAAACATTACTGTTACACGCTAATTACTGTCGTTGGTATTTATAAAGAAAAAAAAGTAAATTTTGTCAGTAATTAATTAATTTTTTTCATTTTTAAGTATAGACTAAACAAATTTTAAAATAATTTTAGATCCTTCAAAAAAAATTAAAATAATTTTAGTATATTTAGTTTTTTTACGAATGCTTCAAAACACTTGTTTTTATTTACACACTTTTAAGATTTATTTCTACATGTTTTTATATATTGTGCAAATTACACAACTTCGTGTTTTAACTTAGTCTCAGACAACACTTTTTTCATTAATATTTTTATTTTTTCAATTTTATCATTTATATTATAATTATGTAACACTTTTGTTTTTTTATGTTTTTTTTCTCTTCTGATTTAGTCTTTTATATTATAAAATATCAACATTGTTATCATTTTTATCCTAAATCAATTTTATAGAGTTAGGATTGTTTTTGACATTAAAAAATAAGTTTTTAAAAGTGAAACCAAATACACTCTGACTCTACTTTGATTATGCAACAAGTTGTTTTTTACTTTATGCTTCATTCTTTCTCCATGGAATGGAAGAAAAATAAATTTACTTTTTACCGCGTCCATACAAGATGGAGAGTGAAACCAGACTGAAAGATTTCTCCGTCACTTTTCAAATGATGTGAGCACTGAGTAGTAGTGAGTGACTAGACTACTAGTGAGTTACTTTTTTTTTCTTTCTCTGGTGGTGCCATTAGAGTAAATTATCAAATTAACCCTTCCCTTGATTTTGTATGGTACTTTCAAATATAGGTACTTGACCTTGTAAATATTTTTTAAAAGTTCATGAAACTATTAAATTTTCCTTATATTTTAGAGACTTATAAGAGAGTTATAGAAAATGGTTTTACTAAAAAACGTCATTTATAAAGGTGTCATTTAGTAAGTTATAGTTAAAAAGTTGATAATCATATCTTTAGATGTGTGGATTGTTAAAAGACACTTTCATGAATGTCTTTTAGCAAAACCTATAGAAAATCGGTGTGATTAATTTGATGATTTACTTTGCACTATGCAGAATCAAAAATGATGAACTTCTTTTTTTGTAAATATGAAAAAAGATTATATTGTATATCCCCTCTCTTTTTTTCTTTTTGGTAGAATTGTACATCCCCTCTCTATCTCTCTATATATAATGCTAATGAGTAAAGTTAATAAGTCAACTCCTACTTGTTTTTAACAAAATATCAATTTTCTAAGTCAATAAAATTGGTCTAGTGGTGCGGGATTTGAGTAGTGGGCATGAGGTCCTAAGATCGAACTTCATTGCCTCTATTGTAAATAAAAGAAATCCATATTCTACTATTTGAAACTGATATTAATAAAGGTTAATTTTGTAAATAGCTAAGATTAGCTGGGAAATGAGAAATAGCCAAGATGACATGGAAATAATATATGTTATTGTTATTTGACTTCCTCTAGGCTACAATATGTACTTATATAAGCACATAAAGAGTATAACTAAAGGGTTTTGGTAGAAGCCATCCATGAAGGTGTTTTTTAGCAACTCACACCTTTTTATAGAATAACTTGTTAAAAGAGCAAAACCCATAACTAAAATTCAGAACTGGATTACTACCCACGTTTTGTAATTTTGGAGTTGCATAACTTATGGATGAGGGAAGATGAGATGTTTTTGCCCTCATTTTTTATTCATCAATTCCAGTGAACAAATATGTTATGGACTTATGGTTAAATTCGCTCAAATGTGCTTTAAAAGATTAGATATGATCATATGAGCCTAATTTATCCTTTATTTTTTTCTTTTCAATTGTTTGAGTTTTTCAATTCTATGTAGTTACTGCTGTAATATTCATCAACTATAAAGTAAATCTGTCATATTATAATGTGTATGCAGGGGGATTCAAAGAAAATATTACTGGCCCACTTTTTGACAAGCCATGCTTTTTAGGGTAGCTTGCATTACAAGTAACTAATATCAATTCCTGTTATCGCATAATTCTATGTAATCCACATTGTCTTGTAGTTTTGGCTGTAAATTTCAAGAGGTTGCAGTTGTTCTTCAAATTAATTTTCAATCCGGACTTATTAGTTATAACTAATGTTAGCCTTCAGATAAGCAGTATGTAAAGTGCATAACATACAATATATACTAGAAAGTTTACATGTCAAATTTAATTAGTCTTATTTGAACTTCAACTTTTATGACAAAACAGATCATGTAAAAGGGAAAACTCAGACAATCAATGTATTTGTTTCTGTTATTTTATTTTTAGATAATCAATTCTACATTTCTTTTTGAAGTTCTTTACTTCAATTTTTGCAAAGGAGTAATCCAAAGAGAATAGCAGACAACATTAGAACCGAGAATGAAGAATCATGCATAGCATAATTACATCATGAGTTTTCATTCTTTTCAATTAGACCTTTTACACAGAGCAAGAAACAGAGAGAGTCATGTGGTCATTTACACGTGAATATGTACCCCAATAGAAGTAGTGTATAAGTTAACCGTTTCCATTACCCCATTTCTTTACATCAGGTTGTTCTACTACAAAAACTACACTCCTTTATGTGCTTGTAGCAAAAGAATGCGATATCCAATCTCCTTTTTAAGAACCTCCGACTGTAGTTTGCAATCCGAAATGCATTGTTGAACAGTTTCCAAACTAGCAATTTCTTGATCTCTGGCCTTATCCTGAGTTCAAGTACATAGTAATAATTTATTCTTAACCAGTGTGAAAATGGAATGTTTGATAGAATAGAAATCCAATAAGAAAAACAGAAGAACCTTGATTTCAATGGAGTTGGTTTTCTTGCAACTGTTCTCACAAATCAGTTTGGCATTTTGGATGTGTTCTTGCAAGAGATCAACTTGTTTAGTCTTGTCAGCCAAGTTATATGCACAACTGAATCTAACAGCTACAACAAATTGCTTCCTCGTGATAAGATTCTCAACAAAATCTGCAAGGTGCAAAACTAGAACAGGCAGAAAATATGTACCAATTAACAACAGCAAAAATATATTGTCAAACCATTTAGAAAATAAAATAGATAGATAGATCGATGGATGGATAGGGGG
>Ga0228711_1003154_pt1 | contig 25625 bp, 9 predicted proteins | sample MedpolnodulmetaG_2_FD_177996 | JGI IMG/M metagenome (GOLD analysis project Ga0228711, IMG submission 177996) | Root nodule microbial communities from Medicago polymorpha collected in Santa Monica, California, United States - brown nodules | ecosystem: Host-associated > Plants > Roots > Nodule... | reverse complement strand
CCCGACCTCATAATTTGGATTTTGTTTCGATTGATCATTGACCCCACTCCACTCCACTCCACTCACCAACCCCACTCACATTGCAATATCAACCAATAAGAAATGGTAATTGCTTTATAGGTTCATCACATTGCGATTTATCAAAGCGTAAAATTTTGATCGATTTATGTCAATTTGAGGATCTATAGAGTATAGACCAATCACCGTAAGAAATACTAATATAGAAGGAGGTGTGTATCAACAATTTCAAAGCTTAAGTAAATATAACCACTCATATTGTACCTCACCAACTATCTAATTTCCCCTTCACCAACTTTTTTTTCGGTATAATTGCTTTCATTTTCCATCTCTACCCATCACATTTCCATAAATCCCAAATTTGCCCCTCACCAACAACAATTGCGGAGCCGTAATCCTTTGGTATTATAAATAAACAAACATTATAATAACCAAAGCAAACATAGACAAGCATTGGTTGTTTACTAGTTGTGTTGTGTCGGGTTTACAATATTTCATCTTCCTGCTCCTTCTTCTTCTTCATCTCCTAATGGCATCATCTAAACAAGAAACAACGGAAATAATATTCAAGTCGAAACTACCAGACATATACATCCCCAACCATCTACCCCTTCATTCTTATTGTTTTGAAAATCTGTCCCAATTTGGTTCACGTCCATGTCTCATCAATGCTCCCACCGGAAAGGTCTACACCTACCACGACGTCGAACTCATCTCCCGTAAAGTTGCCTCTGGTCTCAACAAATTGGGAGTCAAACAAGGTGAAGTCATCATGATCCTCCTCCCCAATTCCCCTGAATTCGTCTTCTCTTTCCTTGGCGCTTCTTATCTCGGCGCTATAGCTACGGCAGCCAATCCTTTCTTCACGGCTGCAGAGATTGGAAAGCAAGCAAAAGCCTCCAACAGCAAGTTGATCATAACACAACAATGTTACTACGACAAAGTCAGTGATCATAAGGTAGTGTTGGTAGATGATAATAACAATAATGATCATTTGCATTTCTCAACGCTGATCGAAGCAGATGAGAATGATCTTCCTGATGCAAAGATCCAGCCAGACGATGTGGTTGCGCTGCCATATTCATCAGGAACAACAGGTCTGCCAAAAGGGGTGATGTTAACACACAAAGGTTTGGTGAGTAGTATAGCACAACAAGTAGATGGAGAGAATCCAAATCTATATTACAGCACTGAAGATGTGATACTTTGTGTACTTCCTCTGTTTCATATTTACTCATTAAACTCTGTTTTGCTCTGTGGACTCAGAGCCAAATCTACCATTCTCTTGATGCCAAAATTCGACATAAATGCATTCTTGAATCTTGTTAACAAACATGGAGTAACAGTTGCACCGGTTGTTCCTCCTATTGTATTGGCAATAGCAAAATCACCAGATCTTAATAAATATGATCTTTCTTCAATTAGGATATTGAAATCAGGTGGTGCTCCACTTGGTAAAGAACTTGAAGACACTGTTAGGACTAAATTTCCAAATGCAATTCTTGGACAGGTAACTACCTACCACCTTCATTTCTTTCTTGTTTTTACATTTCTTATTCCCTCACTTCACGCATTTAATTCTCTTTCTTATACGTTAGTGCTATATTTTATTCTTATTTTCCATACTCAATTAAAATTGCTGCACCGAGATATCAGATTTCATGATTATGACACAATCAATGAAAATGAGTTGTATTGTATCTGTGTAGCTAGCTAGCTAGCTACAAATAACATGTCTCTATAGTTTGCCTTTCTTCATTCATGTTAAAATTGTCATTTTAAATTATTCACTGTGATATAATTTTATTTTATTTTTTATAATTAAATAAATGACAACATAGTATATACGACAGTAAAGTTTTATCTATAAATATTTTACGTTTTCTTACATCAATATCATATAGGATATTCTCATTCTTACAATAAAAGCAACAAATTAATACCAATAAATATACTCATATGACCAGTTGTTTGTTGTTTTTTATGGTTACATCTCAATGCCAACGCCTGGTTACATCTTTATGTTCCACATCAGTTTTGATCACAAAAATCATGTCTTCCTAAATTATATTGTGTGTGTGTCTTTAATATGAAACTGATAGCTCACCAACAAAATACTATATGAAACTAATATAAATTCTTATGCTTATTTTTTCCTAGATTTCCGTATGATTATTTAGTACTAGTTTGTGAGATACAATTTAGATTTTTTTAAACGGAATATTTGTTTGCTTAATTAAATATGTCTTGTACAAAGGTTTAATGATCGTACTCTTGTATCATATTTTGGATTTAGATCATCTAAAATGAATAATGTGTAAAATTAAAAAAATCAATGATTGTTAATTTTACAAACTCGTTATTTGTTATGATGTAGGAGTATATGAAAACTTCTATGATCCTGACCTCTATGGTTCCAATTTTTTTTTTTTAAAAAAAACATGTTTCAAAACATAATTTCAATGATTATTTTTTTCATTTTTTTTATCGGGAAACAAATGATAGATTGAAAATAACAATAAATATCTATTTTGTAGTTCTTTTTATTATATTTTTTTGAAAGGGTCTACTTTTTAGTTCTTGAAATCACTTCTAAATATATTTTTGAGTTTATTGTAAATATTGTAGCTAAATATATATAAATTATATAGAAAATGTTTAAATTGACTAAAAAAATTATTTTTTATCATGATAATTTTATTTAATGGAAAATGTTAACGAGTGTCCTTAGGGTACTTGTTAAAGATCTAAAATAGTATGTTAAGATCATCCCTAATGGTGAGGTCTTAACCATTTATGACATGGTATAGGTACCTTCATCGGGGAGAAAGTTTTTGGGTCTTATAAGACCCCACCAATCTTAAGTGGCACCCACAACTTTTTAATATTAAAAAATTGATATGTGTGTCTCATTTAAGAAATTCGTGTGAGATGCTGGGTTGAAGGGATTGAGGGTTTATTACATACTACTATTAAAAAATTATAAATAAATGATGTGTACACTAAGATCCATTTAAGTATCCAAAAATGGGGTCTCCGTTTTGGATGCTCTAATAATCTTCCAACTTTGGAAGTTGTGTATTCAATGTATTGAAAATTGAACTGTTTGACTTTTTACTTAATACTACCTGCGTTTTAAAATGAGTGTCACTTTAGTAAAAAAAAATTGTTTCGAAATGAATGTCACTTTACATTTTCATTACAACTTTAATTTTTTTCTTCCGATTTTGCCTTTAATAAATACTCCAACTTTTCTATCAGACAATTTTTAATGCAACTTTAAGTTTGTATTTTTCTAATAAAGTAAGGACAGTTTAGTAAAATGTTATATCTAATGATTATTTCATTTCATTTCTTAATATATGTGTCAAAACCTTAAACGACACTTATTGTGAGACGGATGGAGTAATTTATAATTAGGATCATGAAGAGTGCCCTTGGAGCACTCATTAGCAAGACATTTATTTAATATTTTCTCCGGTCACTATTATAAACAAAAAAGTATTACCTCCGTCCTTAATTATAAAACCCTTTTGAGAATTTTTTTGTCCCTTTTTATAAGACTCGTTTGCTATTTCCAACTATATTAATTATTTCCTTACATACATGTCCCTATTTATTATACATCTTTTTCTTCAATCAATGATAAATAGTATAGGAAAACATAAACTAATTCTCTCTCTTAAAGATAAAATTGTAAAAACAATAGTGATTGCAAACAATTTTAATACAAAATATTCACTTTCTTAATTTCCGTGATTTTAACAAAAGAGTCTTATATATAGGGACGGATATTTTATTAAATTTTTTGCATTCAATTTATTAAAAAATAAAAAATTGAATTTAATGTACACATTTTCCGATACACTATTTTTACATTTAAGTCGTTAATTTATGTTTTAAGGTACAAAGTTAGCCTTTCTCTTATTTAAAATTTAATAAATGGAATATTACAGGGATACGGAATGACTGAGGCGGGACCAGTGTTAACGATGAGTTTAGCATTTGCTAAAGAAGCAGTGAATGTAAAAGCAGGTGCATGTGGAACCGTTGTAAGAAATGCAGAGATGAAGATTGTGGATCCTGAGACTGGTAAATCTTTACCTCGAAACCAATCTGGTGAAATCTGCATAAGAGGCGACCAAATCATGAAAGGTGATGTGTATATATCATTCTAATAACATTATTCATCCACTTTCCAAATTTGATCATTTCCTTCTTTTAAATTAATTTAATATACTTTGGGCTTTATTATAATCATGCTTTAATCTCGTTTTTAATAATAGGAAAAAGGGTCCTATCACAGGATGCACTATTAATCACCTAATATACTTGACTTAATTAAAATTTATCTCAATTTTTCATTTTTACACAATCTCATTTCATCATATATACTAGAATATAAATATAAATTACTTACTAACTTTTTTGAAAAAAAAAATGTGCATAATGTTTGACGACGGTATATATGAGAATGAGGTACATGAAGTACCTTTTAAATTACTTCATCCAAATTGACACAACAGAAAATCGATCATGAAGTTTCAAGCCAATATCATCAGATCAACCCAAATAAGTTTGAAGTACTTTTACTTAATAGCTAAATCATTCCTTGAGAACGAGTAAAAATTGACTAAATTAAGAAGGAAGATAGCACTCAAAACTATCCATTTCGCCCCTTTTATAAACACCTTTTTGAAGAAAAAAATCTCTAAATAAAAGTTAATTTTTTAAATACTAGATGCATTTATAATTTTTTTTTAATAAAACTTAATCAATATCATTAAGTGTGTTTTTTTTGTCAAGTAATCTAGTGGCTAAGTCTCACACATTTTAAATGTGGAGAAGTATGAAGTCCATGGTTCAAACTCTGACCCTTGCATATTATTGTCTTTGCAGTTATCAATTGAGTTGTGCTTACGCAACTCATTAATTTTATTTTTTTTATGGGAAAGAGAGAAAAATTTATACAAGTGACGTTAATTAATTATTATTTTACAACTTCTCTGGAGAGTTTGAACACAACACATTGTTATTATTAGACAAAGCTCTTACCAAGCTAGGACCTCAAGTGTTTTGAAATACCGGAAACAAAGGTTTTTTTTAGACGCGTGAGAAATCAAGGTTATCATAAACTTTTTTACTAGTTAACATGACACAAGAAGTATTTAAGGATTGCCGAATATTGAAAGCGTGTAGTTGGAGCACAACATGAAATGATTGATTGCAAAGGTAGGTTGAAGTGTCTTCTCTTTATGGGATGTTGACTCCAAACAAAACAACACTTACATCATTTCATGTAATAACCCAAAAAATGTAGACACATACCAATCTTTTTTATTAATAAATGAATTATGAAAAATTTGTATTAACTATGAACAAGTGAAAATGTATTAATTAAATAATGAAATGCAGGTTATCTAAATGATCTCGAGGCAACAGAGAGAACCATAGACAAAGAAGGTTGGTTGTATACAGGTGATATTGGGTATATTGATGAAGATGATGAGTTATTCATTGTTGATAGATTGAAGGAATTGATCAAATACAAAGGATTTCAAGTTGCTCCAGCTGAACTTGAAGCTCTTCTTCTCTCTCATCCCAAAATCTCTGATGCTGCTGTTGTCCCGTAAGTCTAGTCTAGTCTTTTCTTATTAAATTTCCATTCATATTAATTCAATTCAATGTTTATTTATTTACCATGCATGCATGCATAAATTTCAATTTTAGAATGAAGGATGAAGCGGCTGGAGAGGTACCTGTTGCATTTGTGGTGAGATCAAATGGTTACACTGACTTAACTCAAGATGAAATTAAGCAGTTTATCTCCAAACAGGTTCTTTTTCTTCCCTTTTCAATATTTATTTCAATACATTAATTTTCTAAATCTGTATTGACAAAGCACCTTTAAATAACGTTTCCTTTTAACTTTTACATGAAAATACATAAATTTTTGTGAGGTAAGGTCTCGTTGAATAAACTTAAATTGCATAATGAATTGACTAACAAAAAGTTAGTAGGAAAATTGATTAAATATAAGGACATGAGCTTGTGAGTTAAGATCTTAGAGCGGGTGCACTAATTACCTACTTGTCACCTAATTTATGTATGTACTTCTCACCTAAATGTGTGTGAGGTATAGCAACTTTCTTACACTACAAGTTTACCAAATTAATGTAATAATTGACGTGTTTCGGTTTGATATTACAGGTGGTGTTTTACAAAAGAATAAATCAAGTATTCTTCATTGATGCAATTCCCAAGTCACCATCAGGCAAAATCTTGCGCAAGGATTTGAGAGCAAAGCTAGCAGCCGGTGTTCCACATTGAAAATGGGAGATTCTTGTGGGGATTGATCACTTTACGTATATTCATAAGTCAACCTTATCATGTATAAGCTACAAGTGCGTTCTTCTTATTTTATTTAGAAAGAACTATTTTGTAATATGATTCAATCATATAATATGTGGAGAAGTGGAAAATCAGGATCCAAACCCTAGCCCTAATATATAATATTATCGGTATCAACAAATTGAGTTGCACTTATGGGTCACTGAGGGAGTTAGGGGGACCATCCACATCGAGGTTAGAACAACTGCACTTGTAAGAGAGACGCCACACTCTTAACCAAAACCTTAAGACAATGGGTTTATGGGTTCTCTTACTTATAAGGTGTTCAACCTTTACTCTTTTATACGATATGGGACATATAACTCACACTTGTACACAACAACGTAAATAAAGTCTCTTGAACTCATTATCAATTGAATGATCATATTATCAATCAATGAAGTATTTCAATAGTATCTAAGTAATGCTTAAAAAAGAAGTGCTAGCAACCCGTTCATTATCTTATTGATTGAAATTTAATTAAGTTCCACTTAAATATCCTACATAAATTTTTAGGGTCTGTATAAATTTTACCCAATAAAAAAAAATGAAGAAATCACCATTCACCACCAAAAATTGTAAGGGTCGAACATTTGCCCCAATTGTGAATAAGCATAAAATACTCTTATTTTGGATTACGTCGAGCAAGTTTCTCCTTTTGTTAACTTGTATCTATTACAATCGAATTTAATATATTACTTACTAGCATACCCAAAATTAAATCACCTACTAGCAAATAAGTCTCCGACTTATATCACTTACTAGCAAATTAATCCCCTAGACTATATCACTATTGACAAACTATTCCTTACAAGTTAACCCAAGGACCATACTGACCTACATCATTCAAAATCAGGGTCTGTTTTCCTATTGGTAAATTTCAAGGGGGTAAATGCTCGACCACTGTAATTTTAGGGACGAATTGGTGGTTTACTCAATAAAAAATAGAGTTGAAGCGCATGTTGCTAGCATTTCTAATTCTTAATAAATGTGTGAGAAGTCTAACCATTTCAAAATAGACACTGCATAGCAACAAAAAAAAAACTTTGCAATGATTGGTTACTTCTAATACGATGTATTAGAGATATGAGAGCCGAAAAGGCAGTAAGATAAAATTTTATGTTAAAATGAATGAAAAACTATGGAGATGAAAATAATACAGATTAAATCATCCATTCAAAATTCAATATAGTATACAATGCCGAAAACTTCCAGTACAGAACATTGCCCCTGATCACTTCATGGTTTCACATGCCATGGTGAATGCTGAAAGCAGGCTGAAGATTTTTTTTGGGGAAATCTTACAAACACACTGCTTACTACTATTCCAAGTATATAGGAATAGAAAGGCAACATGTACAGATGCCATTGCCAGGCCAGCACTCTATTTAGTCATCACCTGCATATATATCAGTAGATTTTCTAAAGATCAATAAACAGTTCAAATTTTATTAGTAAATTTCCTAAAGTAGAACTACCATTCATCTAATATTCAGATTGAGTGTTGCAAATTGACGGTATCAAAAACGTGGACCGGCACTTGACCAAAAAAATAAATAAAGTGGACCACCTAGCTCAGGAATACACCATATTTACCCAAATGTAAACTCATGTCTTTACTATTAAGGCCTACATGATGGAAATTGCTGAAGAGGCCCCCTGCATTGCTTAAAAAAAACTATCCGGAACTTACGTTCCGATTGGTTGAGCAATTTGGGGGACCTGCGCAGTGAGAACCCTAAATGATTGACACCAAAGCAAAGTTACATATTCTACAAACATAGGTAGATTATATCATATAGGAGCACGGGTTTGGAGAACAAATTTCCATAGGCATGGTGCATGGATGTGTCAAGTGACTCCAGTCTACCAAAAGTTGGAGATACGATTCTGATTCTATCTCTAATTCTAAATGTGAACATAGGAGGAGGGGAGGGGGGAGTATCTATTCAGCTCAACCTTTTGAAAATAAATCCCCCCCAACTAAAAGATAAAAGAATTTCGTGTTTTTTTAAATCCATTTATCTTCAAATTAGTTAGGCAGTAATTAAATGTTTCAGTTCATAACTATCTAAGTTTTTACTATATTCATGCCTTGTTCCTTTCTGCTAGTTTTTGCTTGTTCAGTAATCAAATGACATCATACCAAATCTACCTACATTCTGTATAGTATACACGAGCTACACTGATGGTGCAGCATGTTTCCTAACGGTCTAAATCCAAGTACAGAAAGTTCATACCAAACAGAAAAATATATGCATATCTTGAAAGGTGATAAGGAAAGAATCAGGTGATAACAAACTAGGCATTCTAGTTGTTGAAAGATATCTTAGCCATAGGAGAATTAGAGATTCATCTATAGCTTCTGTCCCGTGATAAAGTCTACACTATGAATCTAGGCAGTATATAATCAGTAAACTCACCACTTTTAGGGTCTACATGTACGAAAAAACTGGCAGCAACTATAAGATAGCATAGAATAAGCATCAAGCCTTTAAAATAATTTGAGGTTCCTTCCTGTAAGGATAAAAGCAATGTAAAGATGGTTGTCGCAGACATAAATAAATAAATATACAGGACATAGACGAAGAAAATGCAACAAAAAGCTTATGCATAGACTGAAAAGTTACTTGACTCTTGACAACGAAGAATGAGAAACAATCATATATAACCCATTTTAAAACCAATTTGAAAACCAACATTCATGCTTTTGGACATATGTACTAAATCTACGTCACAAGATATTTGCATTTAAAAGGACAAGATGCAGAATGAAAATACCAGAGCAAGAGAAATAAGATAATATTCCATATAATTAAATGAGATATTGAAACACTAAACATGCATTCTCATGGGAGATGTTGCTCCATTTTCCTGATATCCAAAAAGTAATGCATTTTTATATAGATTATTCTATTGAAGTACCTGGCCTATTCATATCTCACTTTGTTTCAAGTATCTATCGAATACGGAAGAGATATCCAATGCAGAAAGCAAGTAATGATACAAAACAGGTTTTGAGAAGAAAATGAATTCAGAAACATGTGAAGGAATCCAATGTGTGTGAATGCCATACAAAGAATCAATAAACGAGTGTCTAATGCATGTGCATAGAGAGGGCATAAGGTATTAACTAGTCAACTTAATCCATTCTCGCACTGGATTATGGAATTCAGTATCACACTGAAAGCACAAAAGCAGAAGAGTAATAATTATTACTTTTGCCTAATTTTTGAATTAGGTTTCATAAGCAATAATCATGTAAGATGCTTCATATGAGTTTCCTATCGAACACATGATAAATAATTGAATGAATTCAGAATTTTTCTGAGGCCCTCTATATTTCTAGTCATTTGGAATTAACATTCCACTTCAATATGTGAGACATGAATTTTTGGTTTGGCTAACCAAGTTAGACGAGAACTAACTGATGTCCATTAATTCCTTATAAAGTGGGGGAACATCAACAAATGCTGTCAAGAAAATTTCATAAGGGTCAATAAGAAAGCAATACATACCTGCATCATAAATGCAACAACCAGCACAGTGATAAAAAGCGTGGCAGTCTCAAAGAGTTGGAAATTCAAGTCCATTTCTTTTCCCATGCACCATCCAACGACCACACAGAAGGGGATCTACAAATTCAAAGAGAACAAGAATCAATTTTTTTCCAACAACCATCATCCCGTTTTAAGAAGTTAATTAATAAACTTGAGATATCTTCCTGTGAGATGGAGAAATACAGGCCAGTTTATTCACATAATAGTATAAAAATTAATAACAAATGCAAACCCCAAAGAACTATTTGTAACAGTTCAAGGCCATACCACAAACATCGATATCTGGGTTGATGATCCAACAGCAACTCCAATTGTGATATCCTGTGGAAAAGTTGAATCCATTAACAGATTAAACAGTATTCATGGAATAAAATATAGGCTATGAAAGCTACTTACTAGCTTGTCCTTTACAGCAAACATGATAGCACTTGCATGCTCTGCGGCATTTCCTACAATTGGAAGCAAGATGACGCTAATAAAAGCCACTGACATATTCAATGATTCAGATGCTCCCTGCAATAGACCAGAAACACAAGATGCTTATGGATCAACAAGGAATTCTTCAATGTCAACAAGGATAAGAATGAATAGATGTTTCAGTGGTATATAATCTCGAATCAAAAAGCAAACATAGCTCACAAAGCAATCATTAAATTTCTGTTGCCGTGTAGTTTTTGGGTGGGTAAGGTTTACGGGCAAGGATTAAATTAAACTGTGTTTAGACCCTTCCTCCTCTGTTTCCATATTTCCTTTTCATGACTTTAGAATCCTGCCTCGTGATTTCCAATAATACTCTGTTTTATAGCATGGGCCAATGTGGAGGTGGCGGGAGTTGCTTCCCTTGGGAATGGTCCAGAGTCCATTCATACGAGGACCAAAAATAAAAGGCTGATAAGGAGAAGAGGTGATCTATATATGAATAGTATAATTGCAATTTTAACAAAAGCAGCTTAACCAACAACAGATTTAATTTAAGAGTCGAAATACAATCTTTGGTTCATAAAAAACAGTAAACAAATGACCACAAATACTTTCTGATAGATCATTAGGATTTTCTATGTTGGATAGTATAATTGAATTAATTTTTTGAAGTCTTAGTGAGCTGGCCGAGAGCTGCTAGTACTTGATCTAGATCTAGATTTTAGTACAATTATGAGTAAAATGTCGACATTTATATCAGCATCATTTGATAAATGAAACTGATTAGTGAATAAATATCACTTTCCACTATTTCACCCAATTCTTAAAAATTCAATGCCGTATCAAAAGTCACCATCACTCTTACGAACCAATCCCATCGTTTCTTCTGAATAGTACAAAAAATATGGAACTCCCTTCAACTGGTGTAAATGAGTTAGTTTTATTGTATCATGTAACATTGTGTTAGGTGATGTTGAGCTGGCCATATACGCTTCTATTACTTACCCAAAATTATGGGTATAAATGAGTTTTTACTTTTCTTTATTTGATCTTTGACTTTGACCAAGGTAAACCCATAGACATTGCACTGACACGATTCTATGGTGTAATACAAGACTATGGGCATGTTCTATGATTGAAGTTATATGCTAAAATAAAATAAAATGAAACTAACACTAAAAGGAAAAAATTCAACATTCCACGAGAATAAAAAATAACAAAAGCTTAATGATTGAGAAATTCTGAAAGTGACTGTACAGCTATACCTCTATGGCATCCACAAGGTATCCAGACAACACTGATACCCATACCGTCAAAATTGCAAGCCAAATTATCGCTTCCGATTGAGTTAACTCAAGTTCTTCCTCCTCGTCAGAGTTTTCACTTGTATCAACTTCCTGTTAAAGTTTAAGGAGATTAACTGTGAAGGGACCATTGTATAATAGAGAAAAATGGCATGCCATACGCACAAATTCACTTGCACAAACTTCTATGTTTTGAAATATATATAATAATAATAATGTTTTAGTGTTTTTCCTTTTGTAATAAATGCAACACAAATCCACTCACACTGACATCCATCAAAATGCAAAGTCGCATACCAATTAGTGATACTATGTAGTGATAATTTAGGAGAGAGACATAGGGGTTGGACTGATAAAATAACAACTAAATTTTTTTTATAAGCAAATGTTAGTGGTTAGCTTGTCAGGGGAAGGGCAAATTGTTGGCAGCAACGATAAAACCCTGGACCTCCTTCAACATCCCAAACCCATATCGTTGGGCTACACTTTCAGGAACAACAACTAACATTTGTCATTAAACAAAACTATGTAGTCTGATTTGAGTAAACAAAATTATATGATAAATGATTATGGTCTTAAGGTTTCCCCTTATCTTCAAGTCTATCGACATTCACTTCGAGTACTAACCGCCAAATAATGCATGTGTATCACTTCTCTCATTTTCATTAGTTTTACATCATTCATTTGGTCAAACTCTCATCAACAACAACAACAACCAAGCCTTATACCACTAAGTGCGGTCAGCTACGTAGATCAAATTACGCCATAATATTCTATCATAAACCATATTTGGATCCAATTCATTAACCTGTAAATCTTTCCTAATAGTTTCTCTTCTAGTTTTTCTAAGTCTTCCTCTACCTCTTTTGGTCAAACTCTCATCAACTAAATAAATATATAGATGAGGAATGCTAGGGTCACACACTCCAATTATAATTCGCCACATCATCTATTTATTTTATTATTTTACCTATTAACCGGTTGTATAGGTTGAGAAAATACATCTTGTTTTGGAAATTTATCCGCACTATTCACACACAAAAAACTGCAACACTCGTCACTCTCTCAAATTCCATGGCCCCTTCCAATCTTTCTCACACTCATGCCGCCATTGGCTCTGTCAAGCTCTTATGGTCGATTTCTTAAACATCTTTAGTCGTCGTCGTTGATTTCAAAGAACCCATTTACAGTCCATATCAAATTGAGAAAAAAAAGATTCAAATTTACCCAAACCTATATGCAAACAAGGGTACCCAGATCAGAAGTCTTTAATGGGATTTAATTTATCAAATTTTTTATTCATCCCTAACTTTCAACTAAAACATGGCAGTAATATGTGAATCAAAATCTTAGTCGCATAGCAGCCGCCGCTGGATCAGATTTTCCATCCTCACCTTCCGTCTTAAATTCGAAAAGACTCAAACATGTTTGAATTGAAAAAAGATGTGAAGAAAGATTGTGGAAACTGAACTTCGAAAATGGGGTAGTGAATTTGTTCAAAAGTAAATAGAACGTTTGTTCTGGATGCAATTTGTTGAATCCTTGAACTTGAAGAGATGGAGGTGGGAGGTTGAAGTGCACAGGAAGATGAAAAGCATTTTTCAGTTTGTTAGAGAGTCTGACCTTAGTATTTCTCATAAATGGATATAGTGTTCCAAACAAAACCTCTCAAAAGGCACCCTTAACTATTGACACTATTTTAATCCTTGTTTGTGTTTGAGGGCAGGTAGTAAGTTTTAACATTGTTGACATACAAAATATATCTTTCATTGTCTAACTCTACTTGGACTTGTACCATGAAGTTCTCACGTGTAAAATAAGGCCTTACTAGAAAAATGGATACCAGTAAATGCGCAGCGCTCGTTAACACACAAGAAAAAGAGAGTGATTAAATAATAAGTTAATACCTCACAAATAGCATATATACAAACAATTTTTTAAAAGGAAGAAAAAAATTCATTAACAAATATGAATGGCTTCACCTCAAGTACGTCATGACGAAGTTAATTGTACATGACAAACCTAAGATACAGTTGTACAAAGCAAAATAAAATGTGGCAAAAGAAGGAACCTGGTCAACTGGAGTATAAAAATTTTGTTGACTTTTAAGTTGAAAGAAAAGGTAGCTTGCATATGCCACTAGCATTATACAGCTGCTAAATCTTGATAGAGATAAGACGGACTTCCCAAGATGAACTTCAGAGTGAGTGAAATGAAGCACGGCGGGAAATAGTATTCCCATTACAGCCATCAACAACAATCCAGAGTTGACAACAGCAGCTGCCTGTAGCAAAGAGAAGTATGTGAGTATGCATAGGATGCAAAGAAAGAATAACATAGATAGATAGATAGATAGATACCTTATTGAAAACCTGAAGTTTATTGTAGTGAACAATACCACCAGTAAAGAATGCACAACCAAGAACAAGAAGCATATTGGACAAAATAGAACCAAGTAAAGATTGCTGAACAACACGAATCATATCACTTTTCAAAGCGTAGATAGATATAATCATTTCAGTTGCATTTCCAAATGTTGCATTAAGTAAACCACCAAGTGTTGGTCCGGTGTAGAAAGCAAGTTGCTCGGTAGCATAACCTAGACGTTCAGCCAAAGGAGCAATACCCAATAAAGCGAAGAAGAAGACCCAAACATGTTTTCCAGCAGAGAAATAGTGTAAGAAGATAGCCAAAGGACCAAAGGGGAGTAAGATGTTAATCTTAGCTTTGATTAAGACGATATATATACTTTTGCTGATGCGTCTGGTGCGGGAATGGTTGAAGAAAGAAGGAGAAGATGATTTAGGTAAAGAAGAATCGAAATGAAAAGAGTGTGGAGCAGATGCAGATGCAGATGAAGTTGAACTGAAAGGTATCTCTTCATCAAAATCAGCGTCCATCTTGTCCCCAGCAGATACAGAACCCATATGTATGAGATCAGATCAAGATGGAGCCCACACAACAGCAGCAGAATGAATCTAATCTACCAAGCACTTTCTGTTATGTTAGTGTGAATCTGGGAATGAATGAATGAATGAATCAATCAATCAATCTGTGATTTAGGGGAAGAAAATCAAATCCAAAGTAATTTTGATATTATTAGCGTTGAATGGCCTGCAAGTGGGAAGTAAAGAAGGAAGTCAGTCAGTCCCACCTGCGATGCCAACCAAGGAAGCTTCGCCGAAATATCACTCAACCCTTTTTCTTTTTCTTTTTCTTTTTTTTTTTTATTAATAATAATTAAATCCACATACTCTATAACCTTTCTTTCTAAATCTACACCACTTCAATTTTAGGGAGCTTTTTTTATCTATTACTATATATAACAGAATTAGCATTCGTAATCCCTCCTTATTTTTAACTCTTTTTATTGTGCCTGAAGATTGATCCAGGGAAATAGAGAATGACATTGTAAAGTGATTGATCTTAAGATTTCTTCAAAAGGTCATGATGATTGTGAAGGTGACATAGACATTCTTGAAATGTCGACTACATTTTAACAATTTTTTCTAGTTATTATTTTTGTCTTGACAATATGTTTTGTTAGTCTTGTTACAATCAATCGAGTACCATTGCATAACCATGTTGACTAACCTAAATTCCTCCAAAGCGTATTGGTGCTCCCGATCATCCATAATAATCTTGTGATTAAGGAGACCTGATATTCTGAGGGAGTTGTAAAATTCAGGTGTAAGTACTTTTAAACCTTTATTTCTTTCAGTCCTATCAAATGAGTCAAAACGGATGGATGTATTCTTTTTGTTGTCTACTTATAAAATAAATTAAAAATCAATAAGTAATTCATAATTACAGTGTATAAAAATGGCTTAATGTAATTTCAATTATCCAACATCGATGATAGTACATAATTATTTATTTGATATAGTTGTTCAATGGTTGATACAAATATACCTCTACTTTGCAAGAAATCCACATTATTAAAATTTGTCGAGAAGTTGGGATATGCACATTGAAGTATACCTTTTATCGGGTAATTAAATTGTGAAATTAATTGAGGCATATCAGTTTCAGTTTATTATCCTGAGGCATATCAATTAAGTTGGAATATGCACATTTGACGTCTGGATGGTGTTGGATTACGTTTATTTAAGCCCTCATCTTGATTGACTAATGGTGAATGCATTCTACGAGAGGGGAATCTTGGATTCTTGTTTTTCCTTTAAGGCAAATTTTGGAGTCTGAATCATCCATTGCTCTCTAGTTGTTAGAGGGATTTCTAGTTTCAGCGTTATTGTTGGCTGCATCACGGTTGTCACATCTGAGTTAATTTTGGAAGTTCTCCGGTGGACATTGTTTTTAGTTACAACCATGTTGTGAAATCTTAAGGCCCGAGTATTTGTTTTAGAGTTTTTCTATTCACACCCCATATATTTTTAGTTACACTCATATTTTCTTAAAAGTTTTTGATAATATCAAAATTGTCATTTTATATAAATTTTCTTAAAAACTTGATTTCATTCATTGTCACTCTAAAATTTCACCCACAAACGATCAAGCAACCCTGGTGTTTAATCAATCTCTATGGAAGATTAAAGAGTGAATCAAAATATTTTTCATCCATTCTCGATTGCATAGAAGTAAGTGAACTTCTTCTTCTTTTTCAATAATGCTAGTTTCAATTTTCTTCTTCTTGTTCAACTACATTGTACGACTGTTTCAATTTTACATTGTTGAGGTTAACTTAAATTCAATTTAAGTAGGTTCATGTAAACTTGGTCAAGTTTACATAACCTGCTTAAATTGAGTTTACATGACCTACTTAAACTGAGTTTAAGTATGTACGCTTAAACTCAATTTACATGACCTACATAAACTGAGTTCAAGTATGTACACTTAAACTCAGTTTACATGACCTACTTAAATTGAGTTTAAGTATGTACTTTAAACTCAGTTTACATGACACATTTAAACTGGAGAGGGTTTTGGGGTGTAACCAAGAAAGAAGGAAGATGCTTTTTGAAAATTAAATTTTATGGAAGGGTAATTTTGTCACTTTGAGGTGTAACCAGGATTAAACAGGGTGTAATTAGAAAAACTCTTTGTTTTATCGATATTATTATTATTATTATTATTATTATTATTATTATTATTATTATTATTATTATTATTATTATTATTATTATTGTTGTTGTAAATAATGTTAAAAAGAATGTAATTTTAAGTTTGAAATTGATAGTTAAGACTTAAAATAAAGATTGTGGTAAATCTTATTATTTGCATTATATATAATTTTGTGATAAACCCTATTCAGATAGCTTACCCTCCACTCAACACTAGAATGTGTTGTGGTCATGTGCAGATTTTTTAGCAATTTTTTAAATGATTCATCACGGTTCATTAGGTTACCCTCCACTTAAGTTTTTCTCTACCTAATTTGCACTACCACCTTGAACAACCAACCCACCGCCATGTCATCCTCCACCATTCCAAATAAGATAATTATTTCTTGGATTTGCCTCTCTTCCCATCCAAATAAAAGCATTATTCCCACCAACAAAGCCAAATCAACTCTAGCTACCCAACAAAAAACATTTGCTCAAGTTTTGAACAATGTTTGTGACATCTTGAAATTCTGGCATGTAGTGGACATATGTCGTATACGATGTCTAGACATCAGAAATGTCAAATATAATGTCCAGACATCGTAACAACACAAATAACAATAAACAATAAAAACTTAATGTAAAGTGCAGAAAGGAAGTAACGCAAGGTATTTGTTAACCCAGTTCGGTGCAACGTCGCCTACATCTGGGGGCTCCAATCCAGGAAGGAAATCCACTATAATAGTATTAGTTTGAAGCCTGCATAAACAACCTCCGGTTTACTAGCTTCGCACCTAATCACTACCCTTTATATTTCTATCTAAGACACTATTAGATATGAGACCTCTCTCACTTCCCCTCAGTCAATCACCAGTGATAACAACAAATACAATCAAAATGGAGACACCCTCTAATAAACAAAATCCACTCTTGCTTAAAAGCTTACGAGTGATTCACAATTACAACTCAACTAGCAGTCCAGCTAAATGCATCCAGGTGATACAATGAGAGGCTCGCAAATAAAAAGGACAAACACGAAATCCTAAATGGCTCTTTTCTCAAATGACAGTTTCATTCCTTTTACAACTTAACTAAACAAACCATCTTTGTGTTTTGATAAACAGTGGCAGTAGCCAGAGAGGTATACAATAAAGCACAAGGCTTAACAAAGACACGAAACCCTAAAAGACTCTTTCTTTGATATGACGGCTTCAAATACTTTACAAGGGTTTGAGTTTTCCTTATATAATCATTCAACAACTTGGACTTTTTCTTCATAGGCTAAAAAAACAACAGACCAAGACGTATATTCGGTCTTCACAATATTCTAGGAGCAAATATATTATTTCCTAAAATGTTTTGACATCCAACTTAGGAAACACGACAATGGCTTAACCGTCATTTGCTGTTTCTAGAAACACACACTTCTTGGACAGCCATCCACGTGAATCATTTCTTCATAGAATCTTCAGTGATCTCACGTTTAAAACAAATATTCCAAGATTGTGAAACAAGGCGCGCTATGATGTCGTACCAACATGTCAAGACATCTTGTCCAACATCTTACTAGAACACTTGTTTTAACAAAATGTGCTCAATCATAATACACAAACCTAACACACCTCTCTAAGCCAGCCACCTCAATTGTGCATCAAAGGTGATTGCGTAACAATTACAATTCATGAATATGAGTATCAAGCAGATGTATAAGCATGCAAACATAACCTACATGGTAGTATCATCTTGCCTACAAATTCTACATTGATCTATGTTGATAGCTTCAGAGCCAAGCTTGCTATCTTGAGAGCCAGTTTAAACCTATTGTTATTGCCACCTTCTAATTCAATATTATATCAAAAAAATTGGCAGACGGATTAGCTATTATCATGTTAGCTATCACATATGTGCAACAAATGGGATTCATTAAGGGGAGAATCATCAAAAATTCTATCTGTCTTACATCTTAAGCAATTAACTCATTGCACAAGAAATCTTTTTGAGGGAATCTAGTACTTAAAATTGATATTGCAAAAGCTTTAGATACGCTAAACTAGAACTTTCTATTAAAGGTTCTCAAAGCTTTTGGTTTCCACTAATTTTTTTTCAATTAGATTCATGCCATTCTCAAATCAGCAAAATTATCAATCTCTTTTAATAGGAAGCATTATGGATAATTTTCTTGCAATTGAAGGGTTAGGCAGGGGGCCCTCCTTTTCCTTGCAGAAGAAGTGATTGGTAGAGGCATCACCAAAATGGACAGGGAAGGCAAGTTAAGCTTAATTCAGGGATCAAGAAGTAATACTCTTCCATCTCACACACTATGGTTGATGATATCATGCTGCTTTGCAAATGGACTTCATCAAATATTCAAGCTCTCATTGATCTTTTCATCAGATATAATGAAGCTTCTGGTTAACATGTTAATCCTAAAAAATCTTCCAATTTTTAGAGGATTTATATCTAATGCTAGACTATCTCAAATTGCTAATTTGATTGGATTTAACATTAGCACCCATCCATTCACATACTTAGGGGTACCAATACATAAAGGCAAACCAAAATATGTTTATTTGCAACCAATTGCTGAAAAGATTAAAACAAAGCTCTCAGCTTGGAAATCCTCTCTTAGTTTTGAATGCGAAGACTTTTCATCATTTGTTCTTTGATTGTATCTTTGCTAAATTCATTTGGCATTGGATCATCTTAGTTTTGAATTTAGATTGTATCTTTGCTAAATCCTCTTTTTTTTTATGCTCTTGACATGTGCAAATTGATCATTCTAGTAGCTATCACAATTTGTTGCAGTATCATTTGGTATTGTAGAAACCAAAAAATTCTTAGAGAGATTCGTTCATCCAAAATCTAGAATCAATATGATTTTTTCAGCGACCTCTCTTTTATGTAACTCTAATAAACTTCATGCAAACTCTTCCATCTCATACTTCATGGTTCTAAAATTCAAGGTTATGCTAACACATTCTCTTTGGGAAACCATGGGCAATCTGCATGTGGAGGGATTTTTAGATATAACAATTCATATTTTTTTAGGTGTTTTTGCTTATAATCTAGATCATTCTAATTTCCTGAATGCAGAGCTCATTGGTGCTATGTGTACAGTATAAATTGCTCATAAAATAAGTTGGATGGAACTTTGGATTTATACAAACTCTACGCTAGTTCCCTTCACATACAAGTCACCTAAAACAATTCCTTGGCATCTTCAGAATAAGTGGGATAATTGGCTTATCTTTAGTTTCTCATGCTTGGTGGACTCATATGTCTATTCAAACTAAGGGAGATTTTACTAGAAATGGGTTAGGTCTTCCATATGTTAAACCCCTCTTTCTCTTGCACTCTTTTTCTTTCATCAATATATCTTGAGGCTTGCAATTACTTACACTTCAATTTATCTTATATAAAAAAAGAGTGTTATTTTTCCCACCCCACTGTGTTCTCCTGTGCCCTGTAAAAAATACAAAAATACCCCTATTCTGGAAAATATAATCTGAACTAGATTGTTAGTGCTTCTGGAAAATAAAATCCGGACAAAATCTATATGAATATTTTGTGTCTTTCTTTGATGTCAAGGGTCTTTGTTGACCGTTAGACAACCCTCACATAAGCTGCAATGCAATTGCAGGGGTCGTACTAACGGTCAACAATGATCATGACACCACAAACACACCTAAAAACTACCTATAAAACTAATTTATTTTTTGAAGAAAATGTGAGAAAGGAGGTGAAGTGAAGAATGAAGGAAGTAGTTGAAGATCCAAACCTTTTTTAACCTAAAATCAGTCATAAGTACAGTCAAATAAAACATCAAAACCATCCAAAAATGCATTAAAACTCCATTAACCGTTCAAACCTTTGGTGAAACGCCACAATCCAAAAACTACTGAGGGTATCCAGATTATATAATCCGGAATGCATGAAGTTTGTCCGAAATATAAAATTCGAACGTCATCAGACCCTATATTTGGAGCATTTTCCTAGCGAATGGCTTGGAAAAAAATATAACAAAGGTATATACCATAAATAAAAACAACATAAGACAAATAAAAACAACCATAATGAAGAAAGGCAAGGTGTTTCAAGAGCATTTCTTTGAGTTAGATTTTGTTACCTTGCCAAATGACATATTCATTTGGCAGGCAGCAAGATCTAACTCATAAAAACCTCTTGATATTCATATCTATAGATCAAGTTCAGAAGCTTTGTATCTATCTATCTATATCTATATATATATATATATATATATATATATATATATATATATATATATATATATATATATATATTTGGCAACATGCTGAAGATCTTCATAATGTCGTCAAATAGAGAGCAATCTATTTGCGACAACATTAGAAAGATCTTCAGCACAATGACAAAAATGTTCATGGTTTCTTTGGTGTGTTTGTGATGGAAATGAAGATGAAAACCAGAAACACTTATTTATAGAGGTTTATGGATGTTGTGGACCACAAAAACTATCTGTGAAATATGGTCCTCACAAAAGAATCATATGTTGAGGCATTCCGAATTGTACTTACACCCTAAAAAAAGTGAGTCGAATTCAGACTATTTTAGCGTTTAAATGAACATCTTTGACGTAAATTAAAACGTAAATTAAAACATAATGAAAGTTTAAATATTATATATATATACACACACACACACACACTTACTCTAAAAGCTTGTAAGGTCAAGCAATTGCTTAACCCTAATTGCTTTGTTAGTTTCCCTCCCAAACACTAATCATAGGTGTGTGTTGCAAGCCATCAACACATCATTAAATGTTATTTTCAAAGTTTCAAAATTGAATCTTCCTCATTTCCCTCCAATACACCTCTCAATTACATCAATTAATGTCATCATAACTATGCCCTAAGCCCAAGGCCCCACCTTTAGACTACCATTGCAGTTTACTCTCATGGAAAGTTAAACTATATAAATAGACCCAATACGTATGCATTATCTGCCATCCTCAAACAACTGTTTTCTCCTTGCCGTGCCTTACTGCGTTGAGTACCATCCAGGAAAGGTTCATTTCCTTCATATTTATTTTTGAGTCTTCATCTGTTTGAATTTTTTTTTCAATACAAGCTTTTTTCCACACGTTAGTTTTCAATCAGAAGAGCTTAATGTTATTTCTGCCCAAAAAAAAAATCAATTTAAACTTTTTAACATGTTAGCTTTCCTTTTTTTTTTTGCCTTTGGTTGACCCTTGCTGCTATTTAAAATCAGTTTTATCTGAATTTTTTTTTGGCGTTGTTTATGTGTCAGAGTTATATGCTTCTAGGAACTAACCTCACAAGAGAGATTGGCAGTCAGCTTTACCGATACATTACTTTGGTGGATCCATCATGCAAAGGACAGGGCATAAAGCTTGAAGCAAGGGTTAAAGGTCGGAATGGTGTGCTTTACGTATCTCTGGATAAATGAGTTCTAAGACTTCTTTGCAATTTTATCGTAATTTTATTCAAGGTTATTTTGATTGATATGTATAAGTCTACTTTAAGTTTTATGTGATGTATTTTTTTGAATGTTCTTTTTTATTCATGTTGCAATTTGTACTTGACTGTAATGAAGCATTGAGACTAAGAAGATGTGGTTAAATGTTAACTATGACATATGGTTAAAACTCAATGCCATGTTTACAATTTATTAGTAGCTGTCCAGAAAGATCATAAGGTTTTGGATGGTATAACATTTGATGCATATTATTAAGTTTTTTCCCTTGATTAAGATCGTTATTTATACCCCTATCCAATCTAGACTTGATTTTTTTTATATACATGCAACACAATAGTGAAAGACAATATTGAATGTGGAATGGTTTGGTTTATATCTTTCATATTATAACAACCAGATAAAAAAAAACAGGAACAACATCGGATATATTGCTTAAGTTTTTTATTTTTATTTTTTTACTCAATACAAACAAACAAAAATGGAACATATAGTCATAGGAAAAATGCCATTATTGTTCTATGAAAAATAAAATCACGTTTGATAAACAATAAATAATGGGGCGGTTCCTTTTGATGCAATTTTTTTTTGTTGAAGAATTTGAATGTGCTTTGATATTTTCAATCTTGAAGGTTGTAAATAGCGTTGCTAAAAAAAACAGAGTCAATTAAGCCTACAATCTACCATAGTGTAGTTGGACAGAATAGTAAGAGATGTCCTCAGCTAGCCTACACAAATTGTGTCACCCAATAAGCATGTGTGCACTACTTTTGCATATAGACACGTGCAATATTAATTGTTTTGTCTACCTAACTAATGTAAAATGAAGCCACACGTCTATATATATGCACCTAAATGTCTAACCAAATTACACAAACAAATTGCAAAGATATGAACAGAAATCTCTATTCGAAATATATATATATTATTCAAAACATAATGCAACAACCTAATTCAACAACATATAACTAACACATAATTAAAACAACATAAAACACGCGATTAATTAAAACATAGCACATTATCACGAATCATTTAAACTAACTTCTTCCTCTGGTCCCTCCAGTAGAGCCCTGATCTCTTCGTAGTTTCTGGGCCGGATCAACCTTTTTTGAATTTGTTCAGCAGATCTAACCAATGAAGCGTCCAACTTGATCAACCCTCCAGTACTGTGCTGACCAAAGACAAAGAACATGGTTCTCACGTCGTCATCGTTCGTGAGTTTCATCCGGCTGAACCAAAGAGATCCGACTGAGAGTCGGACAACGGACATCGATATTCAACACCAACCACCCTCCTCGTGTCTCTGTGGTTGAGGGTACGGTTGATTTGATCCAACTCATCCTTCAGCCCGGAGAGGGTGACATCGTTGTGAATCCTAAACAGATGGGTGGTTTCCCCCCGTTGTAGTAGACTGCCGCTAGCTTGGTGTTCGGATCAAAGCCAGGGAATTCCATGATTTTTTTCTGGTGTAGTTTACTTGTAATGAAAACAGGGATCCCTATTAATAGAGTTATCTGGGAGTTGTGGACCATATAAATTGTCGGTGTAATGTGGATCACACAAAAGAATCCAATGTCGAAGCTTTCCGGATTATAAAATCCGAACCAACCCTCACCCTACAAAAAGTCTCAAGTTTCCCTTTGTTTCAAGCAGTATCGTATTTATTCGGATTATATAATCCGAAAATCATGATGCAATCCGGATTATATAATCCGAACTACATCAAACTCTTTTGGCTAGTGGTCTGCACCACAATGAAAACGTTTTGCAAACGTTTTGGGCGGTGGTCAGCTTTAAAAATGCATTTTTAGACGTTTTTTTGACCCTATTAATAGTAGATGCTACCTATGTTGACACTCCCTTCCTATAAATACCCTCTAAATCTCCACTATTTCTCACACAAACCTCTCCCACCCTCTCATCCTCTTCCTTCTACAACCATGTGTTTCCATCGTTGACCTTTCATTAAAAAAGTCCTCTTTGGAAATTTTTAGGGATTATATAAACGGTCAATGGGGATGGTACTGCGCTGCAACGAAGTGCGGTTCATTTGGGGGTCATATTGGTCAGTCTGAGTGTGAGGTTGGTTTGTTTGGATGTCATATTGACCATCATGGTCTCTTGTTCCCTAGAGGCCCCTGTGCCCCCGCCAGCATTGGTTTCTTCTTCCCATCCCCCCTCTTTCCTCCCCCTATGTTTCCCCTCCAACAGTGGTTGAAGCCACCCTCTTCCCCTTAGAAATAGTTTTATGTTCTTATGTAATAAACTTAAAAAGTGTAGGGTCTTATGTTCCCCTTAGAAATAGTTTTATGTTCTTCCCCTTAGAAATAGTTTTATATTCTTATGTAATCACAAACTTAACAAGATGATCCTTAAGTGTAGGGTCTTACTCCCTCAGAGGTAATTGAAACATAAAGTTAATATGGAGTTTCTAATTTTCCAAAGGTATGGTGGCCGGTGTTCCTAAAGGTTTTCCCATACATGAATCTTATAAGTACATAACACACCTGAAGTTGGGCCCAAAAACTGGGCTTTTCCCACAAAAAAAGTAGGAAAAAACAATTTTGGCCCGCACTACTCAATGCTCGGGGCGCGCAACTCATGTCTTAGGCCCATAAGTGTGCAGAACAAACCAAGCCTTAGGCGCATTAGTAACTTTCAAATGTAACAAACACAACAAACCATATTTTCTTTAAAAAAACCATATTTACCTTTTTCAATGACAACAATAATATGACAAATATAACAAGAAATCTATTGATTTTAATAATACCAACAATATAAAATTATTATTCAAAAATTTGTTTAAGAGTATAATTGAAATAACAAAAAAGTCAGCCCAAAATCTCCAAAAGGAGCTATTTTCTTTATATATATATATAGTATAGAAGATAATATAATACTATATATAAAGAAAGAAAATGGATTTGGGCTGACTTTTTTCATTTTCAATTTTACCTATCATTTAAAGTATTTTATTTACTATTTTATCCTTTTTATAAATATTACTTAAATTATACCGGTGTATCAAGAAAATATGATATTTTAAGTTAGATTGTTTATTATTCTAATATTAGTGTTGATACCATTGAAAAATATAAAATTTTATATTATAGTTAGTTATTTTGTTGGTGTAATTTAAAAAGATAAGCATGTTACAATTTGAAATCACAAACATCTATCTATATGTATGATTTTAATCAAAATCTAAATAATTTTAGGCTAAAATATGGTACTCGTCCCTGCAAATATGCCTCGTTTATGTTTTGGTCCCTGTAAAAAAAAAAATTGTTTTTGGTCCCTGCAAAATTTTTTGTTTTTTAAAATAGTCCCTCCAGGGACTATTTTCAGAAACAAAATTTTTTGTAGGGACCTGTTTAAAAAAACAAAATATT
>Ga0228711_1003151_pt1 | contig 25637 bp, 25 predicted proteins | sample MedpolnodulmetaG_2_FD_177996 | JGI IMG/M metagenome (GOLD analysis project Ga0228711, IMG submission 177996) | Root nodule microbial communities from Medicago polymorpha collected in Santa Monica, California, United States - brown nodules | ecosystem: Host-associated > Plants > Roots > Nodule... | reverse complement strand
AGAGAGAGAGAGAGAGAGAGAGAGAGAGAGAGAGAGAGAAGAAAGACACAAAGCAATTATACAGGTTCCTTCCACAAACCGGAAGTAGTCCTGTCCCCCTTGCACTTCCAAGGAGAGTTCACTAAAAAATGTAATATCAAATTACAACTGCTCAATGCTACAACTAGCACAAGACTTCAAATTACTCAAGCACAACTGCAAGAGATTTCCTATGCTCCTGAACACAGTCAAGAGACTTCCAATGCTCAAGCACAACTGCAAGAGACTTCTATTGCTCAAGCACACAAGCAAGAGACTTCTAATCAAAAAGAATTACAAAGAAGTTTGTTTGAGTTTAAACACTTGATATACAATCAGTGGTGTTCACAATACAAATCAGATACAAACTCTTAAGACTCTAGAATTTCTAAGATATGAACTTTGATAAGAAATTCTAAGTGACTTTAGATGCAGAACAATAACAGAGTTTGACACTTTGTGAATTGTTGTATGAGTCTTGATTTTGTGTGTGTCTGCATATCCAACTAGCAGGTCTTCACTCCTTTATATAGAGGTGTGAAAGATACGTTGGAAAATTGCCAGCACATTAAAGAGTTGTTTTGAAGCTTGTTGAAAATCACCAATGATCTTTTGCCTAATATGGTTATTGTCCTATGAAGGATCAATTTCAAATGCATTCCTAGTTTGAAAGAACATTACTGCAGGCATAGTTGTTATTCTTGTCTTGTTGCAGAGACACGAACAGAGTAGTGGAGGAAGTGGTTGTACAATTCGTACAATTGTCCTTTGTCAACGCTCTTGTGAGAACACGCATCCAATGCTTTCAAATTCTTTCATAAAGGTCGTTGCTACACTCTTTCAGTCTTCTGTAATGCTGGACGAGATTAAATCCATTACTCAGCCTTTGAAGCTTTAAGTCTCTCATCCTCTGATGAACTTCAGCTTCTGGTGATATTGCTTCTGATGAGATGCTTCTGACGAACTTGCTTCTGATGACGTCATCACTTCATCAGCGCTTAACTTCAAGAGCACTTCTCATACAGATGCTTCAAGCTTTAATTTTGTTGATTCCTTTGCTCTCTTTTGTTCTTTCAGAACCTTATAATATATCAAAAACTTTGTCTATGGTCCTTTACACTTGAACAAATATTAGCATATCCAATTGACAATTTTTAATACGTTGTTATCATCAAAACTCTAAGGGTAATGTATGTTAAATACATTTTGTTCCAACAATATCTTTCACAATTCCGTAGTATTATAGTTCATGAAACAAAACATCTTGAAACCCTAGCTCATAACGATATTGATTGTTGAATGGCTTAGAATATCGCATCAGTCCCTGTGGAGACGATAACAAAAATACTTACTTTTGATACTAATCACATGTCTACCAAAGAAATTATTGACTCGATTTTTATTGTCCACAAATACATAAGGATATAAAGGCTATAGAAATACATCTTTCGAATGAACACGATGAAATGATTATTGTTATAAACAATAACACTATGAAATTTGCATACGTCGTTCTGAAATAGTTTGAAATTTGTTTTCAAAAATCAGAACCGCACTGTGAGTAAATAACTCTACATGCCAAGGGAATATGAAGTCCAAAAAGGTCCTATAATGGAAAACAGTAGCCGCCATCAAGAAATGGCACTGGTTCACAATTTATTTAATACAATTGTGAGAAACCAGATCATATGTCTAGCAAGTATATGAGCAAATAAAGTGCTTCTCCACAACCTAACCTAACCAAAGAAAAATTCACTAATATGACTAATTAAATCAATCTAGTTGGTGGATCAAGTAAATGGTGGATAAACATTAGCACCTTATGTCATGTCTGTTATGATTGACCTATGTTCAAAACACATGCGACTACTAAAAATACAAAAGTGTTGTTAGAATATTCTTACACCACTAAAGTCATTGGCATTTGTGACATGAAGTTGCAATTCATGTCCAAAAAGGAAATTATTCTCTAGGACGTGATGCATGCTCCAAGGATAATAAATAATCTGCATTTCAGATTTTTACTGAATAAAATTGAGTTCACTCAGTTTTAAAGAGAGACTGGTGCATCATGCATTCTTGTTGGGAAAGACTGTGTCTTTGATGGTATATTCAAAAATTAAAATTCTCCCTCTGTTTTACAAGTTGTGAGATTTTAATATTTGACATGCCATTGACCTTTGATATCAATTATAATACATTTTCTTTTATTTTGCTATGTTTCAGATTTTAGAATCCAAAAATCCCTACAATATGGTACGGATTTCATAATCCGAACAAATGGTATTTTCGAAAAAATAAATAAGACGTGCGAGTAAGTCATGAGATAAAAAATAATAATAACCAGGATATAATACCATCACTATTTCCTACCCAAGGTAGATAGACCCATCACAATCCTCACCACCGGCAGTGCATAAAACAATGAATATGTAATAGATTCTAGTTTATTTTCTTGAATTGTCAAGAAATCCACCTTGTGTTGGCAAACCAACTCATTAATCTTCCTCATTTTTAATTCTCCCCAACCCTTTTTACCAACTTCTTACCAATTGTTTCATCCTCTATTTTAAAATAAATTCCTTCATGTTTTTGCAAGAGAAAAATCCTCCCCACATCCAATTATTTTCCTCCCATTCCCTCCACGTTTCCTCCAGGTGTTTCCGGCACTATAGCACCACCTTCTTCCATAACAATCCACAATCTTGTTGGAGGCCTTATTGAACAACTGGGCAACACTATCTCAATTTGAGAGCCATTTGAATCTCCTTCCCCTGCTGCCATAAAATGTGATGTATCAACATCTACATTTGAGACTTTACACCCTTCTCTTCTCTGCTTACGCGTATTCGCACCTCTTCCAACTGATGCTGCTGTCACTATTTGAAATTTTGGAAGACTCAATGCATTTGATATCTTCGGTCGCTTCCACCTTTCTTCAGGCTGCTGATTTTTTCGCAATATTTTCCACCAATATTTGATATACCAGCCTCCGTTAGATGTGTTTTTCGCAATATTTTCATTCTCTAATATCTCGATAGTCAATTATTTGATCTAATTTTTTGTACAAAGCAGCTAGCGATCGAGCTTAAGATCAGATAGTTAACAACTTTCATTTTTAAGATTCAGCATGAATTGGATAGCTATTGAATTTATCCTTCAAACTAACAGGTCCTATTGCATACACAAATCTCACATTCAATGTTCATACAATGGCATTGTCATTGTCATAATCTAACCCCTTTAACTCCTAGCATTATTGGTGTGGCATAATGTGGTTGTCATCAAATAATGAACTAAAGTTATAGTAGTTCCAATTTGTCTCAAATCGATATCTTAACAGAAATAACATCGAGTTTACTGCACCGTTGTTTAGCTCTTATGTGATCCTTCACAGTTTTGTCCTTAAAAATGGCCTTAGTAGGTGACTTATAAACCACTCATCTTTAAGCATCATATCCTTAATAAACAACAATATTTGAGGATTTCAAGTGCAAAAACTTGTTTAATCTTATTCAAGTATCAACTTTGCTATGTCTATAACCGGTGTCCAAGACAAATTTGAAGAGGACTCAAAAATGAATTGTCTATGGAAAGAAAAAGAAACAGAAAAGAAAGAAAAAAAAACCAAAATCAAAAACTTTACATGCCTATCAATGATATGATATTTTGCAAGTACTTAAGTACTTTAGAATAGCTTAACTTGTTGTTGGTTTCCACTCCTCATCATTGCACAGAATTCTTCATAGTTGATTCTACCATCCTGTGGAACAACAAAACTGAGGGTTAAACTATGGAACTAGAATAAAACTTATAGCAACACAAGAAAATTGACTTACATGATCTGTGTCAACTTCAGATATAATTGTATCAACTTCAGATATAATTTCCTTGATTGTAGCATCATCTCCCATACCATATTCTTTCATGGCTGTTTCCAGTTCATCTCTTGTAATAAACCTACAAACGGAATCAATTAGTCTCGTCATTGGTGCATGTTTGGATCAGCAGTGAATTTGGCTGAATCAAGATGTGTCACTGTGATTTTGACAAAAACTATACTTTGAAGCATGGTTTTGACAAATTCACCATGAATCTAAACATGAACTTAATTGACAGACATGGCCTTGATAACAAACTTGAAACATAAAACAAGCTAGGACTGAGCCAACAAAAAGTAACGCCTAAAGCGAGATTGTATACCTCATGCAAGCTTAAAAGATCGAGATTCAAATCGTGAATTGGAAGATCTTTTTTCTTAAATTCTGAAGCAAATCTTCGTATGAATTGTAAGATTCATTGTCAATAAAAGAAGCGACACAACAAGATTATAAGTTGATATATCATCATATATGAACCTCAATATAATTCAAGATTTGAGTTATATATCAAATGACAAAAGAAAAGTGGTTGTTATACAAAGTTGACAAAAAAATGGCTACACTAAGTTGAGGTAGTGATGATAGTGAATCAGGATTCATCATAACAAATTAGGATTCAAAACGGGATTCGTGTCTAATGAGATACACAATAGAGATTCATATTGACTATTTATTTGTTCGACTTCAATTTAGTTTCAAATTGAGATACGACTCACATGTATCGTAAGATGCTGGTAACCAATGACTGCGTTTAAAGAGTTGACTATAGTAGAGTTAAACTCGACATATTTTCGGGGTCTTGGCAGGTATTAGTAAGTAAATAAAAAATTCAAAGGCCTAAAGCAAGGGATTTAGTAGCTTGACCTAGGATTGTTCCTAGAACTTAATAGTTCAAAATTCATATGAATGACATACTTAAAAGCAAATGGAGGAAAAAATTAGGATGGAGAAGAATGCAAAATGAAGAACCTACCCACTGCTGTCTTTATCAAAATATTGGAATGCCTTGTAAAGATGGTCATCTCTTTCTAACTTGTGTCTATGCATTGTAGCAGTGATGAATTCAATGCAATCAATTGTGCCATTTCCATCTACATCAGCCTACATTTTATGCCAAGTAATGTAAGTTAGTAAAATTTTCAAAAAGAAAGAAAAAGAAATAGTGGACAAAACTTAGGAATAGCTTACAGCTTCCATGAGTTGTTTAACTTCAGCTTCTGAAAGCTTTGAGCCAAGTCTTTGTAATCCTGCTTTTAGTTCTTCATAGGTGATTGTACCACTGTTGTCTGTGTCCATATTTGTAAACATCGCCTTCAAACCTCGGATCTCTTCTTCAGACATATTCTCAGCAATCACCTAAGAATATTATAAATCCATTTAGTTTTGAATTGGGCGATCAATGTATAGATTGGTGGAATGGAGTCATAACCAGATCACAAAAATGATTGTCTTAATGGCAATGTTGTCAACTTGTAACCATTGATTAACATTAACAGAATTATTAAGAAGCTATGGCTTGGTTTGAAATGAATCCATAAACTAAATTAGTTTGGATTGGCTTGTTTGACATAAGCTCTCTAGGATTGCTTATGAAACCAGCTTATACCTTATATGTAAAACAACTTAAATGATAAGCGTATATACTATAAGCGCTTAATTAAGTTGTTTATCTAAACAGAAATCCTGTTTAGATTGGTTTATTTGACATAAGCTGTTTACAAGTTATTTCCACAAACTTTCCATGATTCCTTATGAAACCAACTTATATGTAAAACAATTAGCTTTATTTTATCTATTGTTATATATAGAAATAGCTTATGTAAAAGTAACTATGTGATAAGTGCTTAATTAAACTTTTTATCCAAACAGTGCCTAAAGGGTATCTAGCATAGTTTCTATAGAAAGCACACATTAAAGATCTCTTAGGTCTCTCTTAATGCAGATTCTGGATCGACATACCTTCAATGCAAGTTTCTTTAGTTTATTCATAGCTCTGAATTGCTTCATTCTTGAAAGAACTGCACTGTCTATTGGCTTATCAGAAGCATTTCCATCTTTGATCCAAGGGTGCTCTAATTATCATGCAAAACATATGAATCAGTTAGTGAAGAAAATAAAATCCACTAACCAAGAAAATTCATATGAATGACATGCAAATTCGCAATTAAACAAATAATCAATACGCTGCGAAATAACAGAAGCAATCATGCATTTGTTGTTAATCAATAATAGAAGTTCCATGCAATGTAGCAAGCATATTAGAATTACATACCTAGAACCTGGGCAGCAGTAATGCGTTTCTTCGGCTCCTGTATAAGCATTTTACGAACAAGATCCTTGGCGCTGTCTGAAATTTTAGGCCATGGTTCGCTTTCAAAATCAATATGACCTTCCAATATTGCATCAAATATTCCCTTTTCAGTCTCTACAGAAAAATATGTGATAATAAAATTTAGACAAGCCTCAAAACATTGTTTTAGATTTTTAGTACTAGTTCATGGTTCTTCTATTGTATGAAAATCAAAATCGTAGTTTACCAGCCCAAAATGGAGGGACACCACTAAGTAGGATATATAGTATAACTCCTGCACTCCATATATCTATTTCTTTCCCGCATCTGCGACGAAGAACTTCTGGAGCAACATAGTAAGCACTCCCAACTATATCGCGATACACCTTTCCTGAAAAGCATTCGTTGGAGAAATTTAGGAACATAATCCTGCCTTTGTTTCAGATAATCAAAAGATAAGCAGTTGTGAAACATACTAAATTCATATATTGTGTTACAAATATGTGTGCGTGAGCGCGCTTAAAGCATTTCAAAGATAATGATGGAAATAAAGTTTCTCAATAAGTAATAATTTTACTTCCTAAGATTTTCATAACTCTATCTCATGAAGGAATAAATACAGCTTTCAATTTAAACATTTCCAAACTACTACTGATGAAAGTTATTTATAAAATACATAAGAATTTCATGAAACCTAGGAACTCAATGAATGTGATGTATGAAATACATATAACAGAATGATGAAATGCATGATTCTTGACAGCTATAAAACATGTTCAGGAATTAGGATGCACAATGTGATTTTGCAACACTGAGTTTTCAGAAAGTACCAATCTACAAATAGTAAGTCTGATTATCCCTCATAAATGCAAGATGGCCCATCACATTATACATGGTGTGAATTTTATATCCACATTTCAAGCAAATATAAATATAGTTATTTGGTCATAATTGAATACACATGGAAAGAAAAGAACAATAATATGAAGCTACTGGTAAATGAACTGGCAGAAGTTAATTCCAACTAAATCCAAGACAGGTTCTGACAAAACAAAGCTATCAATAACAAGTATGGTCAACAGAGCTACTTTAGTAATTGCTTGGATAGATATAGCATAAATGCTTATCATATAAGTGCTTATATCTAAGCTATTTCTATTTCTATGCCAAGAAATCAAATAAAGTTAAACTGTTTTCATATACGCTGTAAGCTGTTTTCATCATCTATCCTGAAGAGCTACTGAGAATAAGCTGAAAACAGCAGACAGAATTGTCATATGTTGTTTGCATAAGTTCTCACAGACGATTATGTCGGTAGATAAACGGAAATAAGTCAATCCGGACAGACCAACTAGTCTCCCTGACCCACCCTTTTAAGAAATGAAACTAGAACAACCATATATTAAAATTTGCTATAGGAATTGGAACCAAAAATATTATTATTCGAACTCTGGATGGAACAATTATTGACCCGACTTAGCTTAACTTTCAGCCGAACTTTAGATTACCATGACTCTTTTCTTGTAAGGACCACATAATTAATATAAAAAAACAAAAAACAAAAAATGAAATGACAAATGATTGGATGAAAAACACTTTACCTTCTTCAATGAAAACAGACAAACCAAAATCTGTAGCCTTAAGAAGTGCATTTTCATCTTTACTAGCCAACAAGAAATTCTCTGGCTTCAGATCCCTATGCATAACTCCCATAAAATGACAAATATTCACAACATTAACAATCTGTCTACAAATAGAAGCAGCAGCTTTTTCACTATAATGTCCTTTAGCAATAATCCTATCAAAAAGTTCACCACCAGCACAAAGTTCCATAACAACATGAACTGAATTCCTATCCTCATAAGCTCCTTTAAACTCAACAATATTTGGTTGACCACTCAAATGTTGCATGATATGAATCTCTCTCTTTATATCTTCCCTATCAGATTTACTCACAAGTTTCCTCTTGGAAATTGACTTGCAAGCATAAAGCAATCCAGTTGAATTCTCGGTGCATAGAAACGTTACTCCGAATTGGCCTCTACCTAATTCTTTACCTAGTGTGTAGAATTGCTTCACATCTTCCAAACCTTTTCCTAGGATTGTGTTTGTGTCTTGCTTGATAAGAGGTTTTGGACTTGGAGCAGAAATTGATGAAGGCTTGGTTGGTATTTGAGGTTGATAAGAACTTGTTGGTGCTGTTCTTGATGTGTTGACTTGTTCATGATTGTTCCTATGATTGTGTTCATGAGCATATCTGTAACCATTGTTGTGTTCTGGTTCTGAATCTTTGTCTTTACTTAACAAACACCCCATTTTTTCAGATTCTCAAATTCAAGAGTTTCAACTAAAAAAAACAATAACAAAGATTGATTCAGTTTAAAAAAAACATAAGCTTTTGATCATAAATCTAAAGAGAATGTGAAAACTAAAAAGAGAGAGAAAACAAAGTTTGATACACTTTGATGAAGAAATATAAAAGCTATTAGTATTATAAGGCTTGATTCAAAGAGTGTGAAAGAGGTATTAAAAAAATATGACGAAATTATAGGGAAAAAAATATATGAAATAGGAAAGAATGTTGATTGTAGAAGTTTTTTTTCCCTTATTTTGAGAAAACTTTGTGGGCAAGTAATATTCCAATATTTCTATATATATGATGAAAAAATTTAATGTTCTTTATAGCATTAAAAAGTTTACGCGTCAAATGAAAAGCATTAAAAAGTTTCTCAAAATAAGACCAAAAATAAAAAAAGTTTCTCAAAATAAATATTTTTTTTTAGAGAATCAAAATAAATAATTTTTACATAGTAGTAAATTAATTATTATTTTCTAATTCTACTAAAAATTCATTCTTCCTAATTTTGCTTTACCGTGTGCCTTTTTTTTTTCCAAAAAAAGTTGTGCGTGTCACTTTAAAATTATTTCCTTTATTCCATAAGTGATTTATTTGACCAGTCTAGATTAAAATAATATATAAATAAATAGCGAATAATAATTTTACTAAAGCACATTTTTTAAGTAATCGATGTATTTACCATCATTATTATAAACACAAAGTAAAATATATTAAATTGTGAGTGATGTTTGTATCAAGTAAAAATATAAATATAAAAGCGATGTAAGTTGTATCGAAATGTAGTCAACGTTATATTGAAAATTGAAATCGTTGATTTATTTAGTGACAATTTATTTTACAAACGAGATACCGAGATGAGGAGAGTATTATATTCAATTATATAATTAAAACTATAAATTACAAAAGGTTATTTTATAAAATTGAAAACCCTTTTACGCACTTATAATTATTTTTTTCTTAATCTTTTTAAAAAGAATGTATAAAACTAAACTTATTTTGTATGGGATACACCAAGAGAAAGAAGACAAAAAATAGCTTAATGTGGAACAGGTCAACAAGAACCGTGTATTTTATAAGTTTAAAGTTGAAAGCCACATTGGTTTCACAGGAAAAGAAAGGAGAGACAGATAAGAGAAGCTTCCTTGACATAGGGAGGAAGGGACAGCTTTTCATAATCACATCTTATGACTAAATGAATGAATCAAAGTTTATCAAAGATGCATGTACACGTCACTCTGCTATTTGACTCATGGTTTTATATTATAAAACATTTTAATAATACATACAATGGTCAGATAAATATTAAAAAAATATTGTCATCTTTTTCCAAAGTTGGATCTTAGTTGCCCACTCACCAAACTAGAAAATAGATTGGGATTTTTGCTACTTTTTATAATGTTGATGTTTGTTTTTATATGAAAAAAATTCTATCGACTTAAATTTGTTATGATTCTTGTAAGTCAATAGTCAAGAGTTGTAATGATTATTATTTTTTTATAAAATTGTTTCTTTTTTTCTATATTATATTAAGTAGTCGAAGATTATTGACAAAATAATAGTTAAAGTTTCATTAAATTTTGAACGACAAATAAATATAATCAAAACTTTAAACCCCTCTCTAAAAATAAAAATTTTCAAGTAGTGTTTGGTCGTCAAAAGCCTGACTTATTCCACTAAATTTGTGTTTATTGTTTTTGAAATTCAAAAAGTTCTTTAGAAAAAATATTTTACTTTTGAAGAGATTACCGGTGTTGAATCGGTGACTAAAGTTGTGTAAGACACCTAGCAATTGTGCCGCCTCCAACATTCACTACTAAAAAAACAAAAATTAGTGAGGGATATTTAGTGAGGGAAAACGTGAAATCCCTCTCTAATTCCGTCACTAAATTTTGCGACCAAAGAATTTGTGAGGAATTTCATTTTTTTCGTCACTAATTTCCCTCACTAATTTTTCTTTTTCTAGTAGTAATTGTAGAAAATCGCTTGAGGCGAAGGAAAAAAAAATGGAGAGAAAAAAGGCTCGTCAACGCAAGTCAAAAAGGGAGAAGAGAAGAAAAAGATTTGAAATTTCAGGAATTTTGGCTGGTGTATAGAATGAACTATGTGAAATATCTATTTATAGATAAAGTTCCCAACTAATATGTGAGTAACTTTGTAAACAATTCATTCACTTATTAGATCTAGAACAAAAATATTTTAAATTGAGTACCAAAATATATTATATTGTTTACGAAAATATATATTATATTGAGTAAAGCAATATATTATATTGAGTACCAAAATATATTATTGTAACTTGGGGATTAAGAAAACACTTTCTTTTTGGTTACAAGAGAGAAGGAAAAAAAACAAGAAAAAGAAGCAAAGAAAAACTATGTCCTAACAAATGACACTCCCATAGCATCAGCTAGTAAGGTTGATGATAGACATGGTAATGGTTGATGTAAGTATATTGGCGCAAGAGTTTCCTTCTCGAAAAATATGGTAAATAGAAATATCACACTCCTTATCCAAATACATCTGAATGCGCTTCAAGAGGTTTGCATAGTGATGAAGTCTTGACACTTCCTTTGACACTAAATTGCACTACATGAAGAGAGTAAGAAAAACAAACTAAAACAAAATAATTTCTTATAACCAGCCTTCCAGTAAAGCTTAATCCCAATCATAAGAGCATGAATTTCTGCATGCAAAATATTGGACAACTGATTGGGTAAATCCGCAAGTGCACGGTTTACCGAAGTAGTAAAAAAGAGAGTATTGTTCCAACAGGGAATTGTTTAATTCAATTAACCTTTATGAATGATTAGAAGTGAGTTCAGTTGAAAAGTTGGGATTTTTAACAGTTTAAAAGTAATAATAACTTGCAATTGAAGTAAAATAGTTCTAAAAAAGGAAATAAAAACAAATAAAATCTAAATAAAATAGACTCAAATAATATATTAAAAACACTAATTTATTGACTCATCAACAACCTTATACTACCATAAAATGCAACTTGAAATTTTCCCTCAAAATTCCATCAAAATATCAAGAAAGCACTTTCTAATAATGTTTAATTTAACATTTCCGAATATATTTTTTATTTTATTTTTGAAGGAAACATTTCCAAATAATATATATATATATCGTTAGAGCTTACTCCATTCACAAAAGTTATGTACCTCCACACACTATATAAACCCCATTGATGTCCGTGATCCATTTAACGCGACACTTTTTTTTCAATTTACACCACACTAATTCTACTTAATATGAGACTTTGTGTTTAGTCTTTTAACTTCTAATTTTCACACTTGTTCCAACTGAACTTCGAAATATTAAGACCATTAACCCTAATAATAGGAAGTTTTTTTTTTTGGTAGTCGGGGTTCGAACCTGGATCTTGCATATATTATGTATTGTCCATACCAAATGAGTTAAGCTCACGAGGACATAGGAGGGTTTTTTAAGCAAACATACTCGTACCTTAGTTTTTTAAAAATCATGTTTTACATACATATATTCGATAATATATATACGATACAGATAGTCGTTAGATCAAGATCAAACAAATTAAATCTAACCATAAATTTTTAGTTTTTAAAAATCTAAAATCCAAATTTCTTTGTGCTTATCTCAACTGATAGGAACAATATATGATATATAGTCGGATTTGAACTCCAAAAACTCCATTTATTCTCCTCAAAAGAAGAATTTTTAGACGCAAAATTACTTAAAATATTCATTGTGCTGACAACGTAAATACGTGGAATTTCCAAATCCCATAATATGCCTTATCATCCCCACGTTTGAATTGGCATGAACAAGAAACCGAGTGATTAATTAGAACATGAATGAAAGTGTGTGATCTGCATTTACAGCCACGTGATCGACAAAAAAATAAAGAACAGTTGCAAGCCTCATTTAGTGCTTTTAAACAGCAACACAACACTTTACGCGCTTTTCGTTGGAATTTCAGTTTTTCCATTTAAAGTCAACCAGACTCACACGACATAAAGATTTTGTTTGGTAAGGTTTCTCAATTTACATCGCATTTCTAGAGTATAAACAAGAACAATATTTTTTTGACAGAAAACCAAAAACAACTATCTCACCTTCTTTGAGAAAATTATATCATTTACTCAAAAATTTAAAATTTAATTGGATTTTCCAAACTTTCAATTCTTTAAAATTTGTTTTGTAAGAATAAAAGCTTATTAAAATCATCTACAAGTCTGGGCTCTTCTAACAAAATTGTCGAAATGGTAGATCGGACCCGCCGTAATCAAAATTTGAACTCCTGCTAATTCACTTGTGTGTGTGAGTCTTCAATAATTATTGTCATTTTGTCTATCTATAAAATAATAATTAACAAACTCTTAATAAGTTTGTTTTATCCCTATGGTTGGCTACTTGTTGTCTCGCTTGATGATTTAGTTGAGACTAATCTCATGATATGGAAGGCTCCCGGTCAGTGTGGTATCAGAGCCTCAGTTGAAAGAGGGGGTGCATATGGTATGAATATGATAAAGAGAGTGAGTAAGAAAGGAATCCACGTAGCCATGGATACACCAGAACCAACATCTCAGCCTATCACTCTCACCTCAGCCTTGTCTCTTCCCATATCATGTAAAAAGACTGATTCCCATAAAATAGAAAACCTTGTAGGATATTCATATGTTCCAGATGATGCCCAGATTGCTAAAACTATACCTCCCCTTTTAAGCTCTTACAACATCTTCAAAAGACAAAGATCATTTACTAGAACAATTCGAAACTTGATTTCAACAAACCAGCCTCACATGAAGGAGTACGTCCAGTCTTCTCGACTTGACCAGTGTAGCCTTAAGGCAACAAACCAAGAGCAATATGTTGATTTAGAGATTCCTCAGAGTCTCATAAATCATTGGAAATCAGAAGGATACACAGCTTTACACTTTGGAGCTGTGAAATTAATCCTTTCTCTACACGGAAGGAAAAATCAACCTGTTTTTTGCAAGATAGCTCTCCTTGACTCAAGCTACCTTCATTATGAGAATGTTGTGATTGGAACTGTACTAACTTCACTTCATGCTGGAAGTGTGGTGCTTACCATCTTCCCAAATTACAACGTGAGCCTTAATGATAGCACTCTATCCACAAGATTAAAAGTCCAGGTACAAATCACTAGATCTGATCAAGTTCCAGAAGCTTTGTCTGCTACCTTGCATCACCAAATAATATATCGCCTCCAGAATCACTCGATAGATTTCCCTTCTCGGGATGCTCTTCTGATTCATTGTTGGTTGTCACCAACAGAGAAGAAGACATACCCTCTATTGTCCAGATCCCAAGGAGAATCTCAAGAGAGGAGTTAACTCAACTGATTCCTCTGGAATAGATAACAAACTATGAGAAAATCCACCAGGACAGGAGGCCAGTACAATCTCAGGAGGCCACCTTCAGGAGATCTGTTGATAGGTCAGTCAAAACAATTTTTAAAAAGCCAGACGAAGGACCAGGTCCAACTTCTATCTTCCAAACCATGATGGTCCACCCGATACTCAAAGAAGATTGGTGTCCAATTTATGCTGTCACTGCAAAAGGAGAGCCCATCTATACTGATAAAATAGATGGCCATTTTATCTGGGACGTAGATCCTAGTATGTGTGATCCTGAATGTTATTGTTGGATGCATGATGATGATATCGATAGAGAAATCATTGTCCCCAAAAGAAAGAAAAAGGAAGATGTAAACCATCTCCTCCGCCACAAAGAAGGTCTGACCCTAATTATGGTCCATGGGTGGGAATTCATAAAAGGGTTCTCCTCTTCCACTCTATGAAGAAGCCCTTTAGATCCTTGTAAAAGAAAACCTTTTACCACCTAATGATCCTGATCTTGTTACATGGTCTCCCACAGACTATTGTAAGCCAATAAATCCTCCAAAAAATACCGAACCAATCCCCCGTTTTATGTTCTCAGCCTCAACTTCAGAATATGACCAACATTTCCCAACTTTGGAACGAAAAATAGACCCAATAACAAACAGATCATCTAAACCATTCATACAACCAAACGAAGTCCAACCAGATGGAAAACTTAAACCTTTAACCCAAGCTGAAGAGGTCTTAAATTGGCAGTCTGAGAATATGGTTGCTCAAAATGATTTTCTCCAAAATCTTGGAAAAAAGATGGACAAAATCACAGAAAGGATGGATGAAACAGATGAAAATCTCAAGGTGTTGTCTCAAAAAATGCAAAAGCATTACAGAAACCTCATGGCCCAAGTTTCCCAACTAGACCAAGACTTGAGAAATATGTTAGAAGAAAGAACTTTCGGAAAGATTTTGACCAAAAAGAAAGAGAAATCAGAAGGCTACAAGGTCAAGTGAAAGAAATTGATGATTTCTTAAAAGCTTCCAAAGAAATAAAACCTAAACCTGTTGAAGATCTCTTTTTTAACCCTCCTACTTTCCCTACCTATTTTTCACAACCAGAAAGACCCTCTCCTTTTTATCCCTCATATGCCTCATCACCTCCAGATATGCAAAATATATACCCTCAGCCTATAGACCAAAATCCTCCAAAACCACCACTCCAACATATAAATCAAAGGGGAAAACTGCCTGTATGAGTGTGTCATCTTCTAACTCTCAAGGTCTTCCTGAGTTGCCTCCTCCAAAATTCCAAAAAGAAGCAATGCCAGACGGGAGTTTTCATGCCATGGCGATCACAGAAAACTGGGAGTATTCCCAAGGAGATGACTCTTCTGCAAAATCTTCCACGGAAAGCAATGAAGATTCCTCATCCTTTAAACAAGATTATTCCTCTCAAAATGCCTCCACCAATGAAGGTTTAGAATTATCCTCATCAGAAGCAGAATCTGAAAAGGATTACATGAATATCTCTAGACTTTTCATGGTGAATGTAAAAGAGTAAGGCTCCTTTTATAAGAATCACTTGAAGAAACTTCAGCCGCTGAAAAGACAAAAATAAATAGTGGTCCTTGGTTCACACTTGATGATATACCGCCTAATCGTTGGAGAAAAAGACTCATCGAATTTGGCGCATGACTTGATACTCATCTAATGAAGACAGGTGTAGATTCTTACAAAATCATTGAAGAATTTTGTTGTAGAATGACGAACACTTTGAAAGAATGGTATCATAATTTTGGTACATTCAAATAGGATGAATTACAAAGACTAGAGAATGCTGCTGCTATCCATGGTGTTCTTCACAATGAATTCGTTGGTGATATGGAGATATTTGATAGAAAAAGCAGGCAAGAATTCTTTGAGATGAAATGTTGTTCTCTCAAAGTAAAACACCTCGAAAAACATTACCAAAGAATGTCACAGAGGTATTACGTTCTCAACGGGATCAACGACCCTAGTCTCAAAAATACCTATGTGTCTTCCTTGCCACAAGAACTCCAACCTGAGATCCATAGGATGATAGCAACAATACAAAAAAGATATCAAAGCCATGAGTCTTGGTCAAATCCATCAAATAACCCTAGAAGCACTTGAGAAATTGTGCAGACTGCATCAATATTTCTCAGAAATCGTTGAGCAGAAATCCAAATTTACCAAAGCATGCCAGAAGCCTTATTAAGAGATTGAGTGTGGAAGAAAAAACTGTACTTGTTCAAAAAAGAAAAATCATCACCAAAAGAATATCAAATCTTCAAGAACTCACAAAAAGGGGAAGAAAAAGAAAAGTTTGAAATTCTTTAAAAAGAAAAAATTTAGGGGAAAAGGGAAAGGCCAGAGGTGTTTTGTTTGTGGAGAAAAAGGACAATTTTCAAAAAATTGTCCTAATAAGGCTGGCAAAGCAACCAAGTTGATCAACTCTCTTCAACCTCGAGAAGGTGATCTAGAATCCTTGTACTCAGAACAAAGTGATGCTGATGAAGAAACAGTTTTTGCTTTACAAGACTCCTCGTCTGAAGAAGGATCACATGCCGAAGCAGGAGATGATGAATACTTCCCTATTTACTCGTTCAAGGAAATAGGAAGTACTCTACCTACTACTCCTCTCCCTTGTGTGGAAATCCAAGTTCTCGCGTCAAAATTCTCTCATCCTAAGAAAGTCATAGCTTACATGGACACCGGTGCTCAAATAACAATGATGAATCCAAACATCCTTCCTACAGATGCATGGGTAAAACATGCTGCGTACTTTGTAGCAGCAGATGGAAAAGTCTTTAATGTCGAGAAAAAATAGGAATCAGATTCTTCCCAGAATGCATAGTTTGGACTAAGGTTATTGGCAGCAATCTCCCAAATAAAGACATAGTTATAGGAATGGATGTATATTCAGTTGCAAATAGGCTTCAAATTCTTCCAAGAGGGATTAAATTCAAGAGAGAATTTAAACCATATACTGAAGTATTGAAGTTATATTCTCTCTCGAAGGTTCCTATTGGATATGAAGAAATTAAGTCCAATTTGCTCAAACTTTGTGCCGACAGTCACAAAAAAATTTCTCATCCAAAACCCCTGTGGAAAAATGAAGACTTCTTTGTACAACTTCCATTCAAACTCAATCAAGACATCAACCCCACAAAGGCCACTCATCCAGGAATGAGTCCGTCAGATTTTGCATTAGCCAGAGAAGAATGCAACTAGTTACTCAAGCAAGGATTGATAGAACCTACTAAATTTGAGTGGGCTTGCCAAGCGTTTTATGTGGAAAAAAGGTATGAAAAGATAAGAGGGAAAAAGAGGTTAGTAATTGATTACAAACCTCTCAATCATTTTCTTTAAGATGATAAATTTCTCATCCCAAAAGCCTCCTCATTGAACATTTTTATCAAAGATGCTCAGATTTATTCCAAGTTTGATATGAAGTCAGTATTTTGGCAATTGGGAATTGATCCTAAGGACCGTTAAAAACCGGCTTTTTGTATTCCTAATGCACAATATCAATGGACTATATTACCATTTGGGCTTAAGGTAGCTCCATCACTATTTCAAAAGGTCATGACCAGAATTTTTGAGCCCATTCTAGATAGTATTCTCATCTATATAGATGATCTGCTATTGTTCTCAAAAAATGAAAAAGCCCACAAACAATTACTCAACCAATTTTTTCAAATAGCCCAAAAGTATGGAATGATGCTTTCAGAGAAAAAGAGCCAAATTGTCCAAACTGAGATTGATTTCTTGGGAATGCACTTTTCCCAAGGAAAGTACCAGCCCCAACCTCATATTGCCCAAGAGTTACTAAATTTTTCGGATGAAAACCTCGCAGTCAAACAAATCCAGCAATTTCTTAGTATAATTAATTATATCAGGGACTTCATACCCAAGCTCGCCAAATATACAAGTCCATTATCACAGTTGCTCAGGAAAAAACCTCCACCATGGGGAACAAAACAAACCGAAGCAGTTAAAATCTTGAAAAAGATTGCTCAAACTCCACCTGCCTTAAAAATTCCAGGAGATGGGAAAAGAATTCTATAAACTGATGCCAGTGATCACTATTAGGGAGCAGTCCTGATAGAAGAAATCAATGGTATCAAACATTATTGTGGTCATGCCAATGGACAATTCAAAGAAGCTGAAAAACATTACCATACTACTTATAAAGAAGCACTGGCTGTTAATATGGGAATTCAAAAGTTTGACCTTCATCTGAGGGGCTATCATTTTGAAGTTCAAATGGATAATTCTTATTTCCCAAGGATTCTTGAATTCAAAAATAAAATGCCACCAGATCCTCAAACCCTCCGTCTCAAGGATTGGTTTTCTAGATATGATTTTACTGTAAAGCATATCAAAGGAAATCAAAACTTAATCCCTGCTTTACTTTCCAGACCAATGAAACCTGTCCAGATCATTACCAACACTCACACATTTCCTTTAATCCTCATGGTAAAACCATTACCAGCTCATGCCTCCATCAGTAAGAATTTTTCCCCTGGAATAAATTCTTCCTGTTCACTATCCCAACTCAAAGAATATGCCAGAAACAATCTTTTTTATTATATGGCAAAAATCATAAAAAAGATAAAAAAAAATATTCCAGAACATTCCTCTTTCCTCCCAGATACACCTTTTTATTTGCCATTCATGTTAAATCCAAGTGCTAAATTTACTGAAAATCATCTTTGGTATATTTGGTGTGCCACCATTTTATATATTATGCACATCTTTGTCCCAACTGAAGCAATGTACCAGCACCTCATGAATCCTAAGAATCACAAGTCATTAATCTGGACTGCACTCGAATGGCACTCTCCTTTAGAATGGTGGAGAAACCAACTTGAACCAGTCCTAAATGATGTAAGGAAAAGAAGAATGGCACCAGAGGCTATTGGAAAACTCAAGACAGTCTTCACTGTGCACAGACCATATCAGATAGATCCCAGGACTAAATTCCTCATTTGTAAAAATTATGCAGATATATGGGAGACTATTGATGATTATCCTCCAAGCTTAAAGATTACCAAAGACTTAATGGATTATATCAGTTTTATTAATCTTCATGATCGAGGAGAGACTCAAATTGATACTACATGTATAAGTCATGGGAATCTTCCACCGCAATTCCAACCAGTCAAGCCATAGGAAATTGGGGAAAGCTCCAAACAGGCATCTCAACTCGATCAAGACTTTCAGGATAATATGGAGCAACAATTAACACAAATGAATTTTCAAGAAAATCCAATGGATATTGAGCCTTCAGAGAATCTTGATGAAGAGACCTTAAAGCAACTAATAGGGGACAGCTTGCAGTATGAGTCACGCCAATCTAGGAGCTACTTCTCAGAGGACTACTCTTCGTCTGATCCAAACTTGTCTCCGAGTCACGAGCACATCTTCAAAGGCTAATATGTCATATAAGAGTCCAATAAGTCATTTCTAAGGTGGCATAGGTGTAAAAAACGTGTCTTGCACAATAGTAATGTGCATGAACAGTTGTATTTTTGTTTTTAGTACTAAGTGTGCAAAATAATGTGACATTTTAGTCAAAAGTGTCATAAAAGTTTCTTCCATTATTATAATGCATGCCAATAGTATTTTTAGTGGCATGTGGGTGAATAGTTTTATCTTTGTCCTTAATGTATCTCCTTGGCTATAAAAGGAGAAGAGTTGTAACATATTTCTCACAACTTGAATGAAATAAATCCTAGTGTGTTTTAAGAAAAACATGTTCTTCTAAATTTCTCTCTTCTTTCTGAAAGCTCTAAGTTATTATGTTCATATCATAATTCCCTCCATAGAGATGCTAAAATGCTCTACACTCGCCTCTGAAATGAGGATCTTGTGTATCAGAAAACATCTGACTATAGATCCATGCTACGACCCTCTCTATTATGAGATGCCAGTCTTAATTGATAATATGTGCTTGAGACTTTTTTATGCCTATGGTTGGCTACTTGTTGTCTCACTTGATAATTCAGTTGAGACTAATCTCATGATATGGGAGGCATGTTGTAGGGAGTTGATGGTACTCCTTCCGTTTCAAAAAGAGTGTCACTTTAGCCAAAAAAATTGTTTCAAAATGAATGTCACTTTACATTTTCAATACAACTTTAATTTTTTTCTTTCAACTTTACCCTCAATAAATACTCCTACTTTTCCCTCACACAATTTTCAATGCAATTTTAAGTTTGTCTTTTTGTTATAAAGTAAGGGTAGTTTAGTAAAAATGTTATGTCTAATAATTATTTCATTTCATTTCTTAATTTGTATGCCAAAACCTTAAACGACACTCATTATGAAACGAATAGAGTATGTGATTTGTTACTGTATTGATGGTCGGTTCATTTACCAAATTATGACCCGTTTGACACTTGCAAATGCCCAAACTTGGTGTTCGTTTGTTATAATCGGGTAGGGTTGGATCCAATGTGTGGTTCTTATTGGTTGTATTATCCGTTAGGGTTGATTCACGTGGATTGAATGGGTCGGACTTTATGTCCACCTAATTTTTATGTATTTCCCTCCATTTTTCAATAATATATATATGAACACTTGACAAAAGAGATAAGATTGAGATGCCAACTTAGTCGAGACGTCCTGTATTCCCTTTCTTGTCATTTTGCTTTCATTTAGCTAAAAAAAAATAATAGTATATGCCTAGAATGTATCTCTTGAGTTGGACAAAGTTTTTCTATGTCCATGAAGCTGATGTTTGTTTTTCTTTCAACTAACCTAGTGAATATAACTAGTTCATCCTTTAAAATGAAAAAAATGAGAAATTCATGGTTCAAATCCAGACACTATAATGCAATATTCCTTGTGGTATGCTCACATAACCTGTTTATGTTTTTTAAATTACCTCCATAAAGAATATAGCTTTCATGTTTCAAGTTTCTTTTTTTATTTTAAAGGAAGTTTAAAGTTAAAATTAGTTAGGTGGGTTTGAAAAAAGAAGGGAGGTGAGTCAGTTGGTGAGGGAGAAAAGTTCGTTCATTTTGTGCATTCAAGAAACGAAGCTATCTGTTATTAATGAAGCAGTTTGTAAATCTATCTGGAATGACACTTATGTTGATTTTTCTTATTATCTTTCAAATGGTGCATCGGGAGGGTTAGTTACGCTTTGGGACAGTAAAGAGGTTGAGGTGTGGTCTTCATTTCATTTTGAGCATGTTTTAGGAATTCAAGGCCGTTTTGTGAAGACTGGTGTGGAGTTTACGTTACTTAATGTTTATGCTATGTGTGACTCTAACCGTCAACAAGTTCTTTGGCATAATATTTCTAATCGATTAGCAACCTTGAATGATCAAAATGTTTGTGTGTGTGGGGACTTTAATGTGGTTCGGTGTTTGGAGGAAAGAAGAAGTGTGGGTAGCGTTGTTTCTCAAGTAGGAAGCGCATACTTTAACCGTCTGATTGTTGATAATTGTTTGGTTGATTTACCTCTTCGGGGTCATAGATTCACGTGGTACCGGGGTGATGGGAGGTCTATGAGTCGTATTGATCGATTTTTGTTATCATAATGGTGGTGTGTGACGTGGCCTAATTGCTTTCAGTTGGCTTCGCCGCGAGGCTTGTCAGATCATTGTCCACTTCAACTTTGTATTGATGTCGAAAATTGGGGGCCTAAACCGGTTCGTATGTTAAAATGTTGGGAGAACTTCTCAGGTTATAATTCATTTGTTCGTGAAAAATGGAGTTCATTTCATTTAGATGGATAGGGTGGCTATGTTTTGAAAGAAAAACTTAAGTTGATTAAATTAACATTAAAGGATTAGCATCAGCGTCACGCAAAAAATTTACCAATTAGGATTTCTTCCTTGAAGGACCGAATTTCTGCTCTTGAGTTAGAGGGCAAGTATGTGGTTTTGTTGGATGAGGAGATAGAAGAGATGCATGGGTGTTCGGAGGAGTTGTTTTCGTTATCTCGGGTAAATTCTAGCATTTGTTGGCAACAGTCTCGGATGCAATGGTTAAGTGAAGGGGATGTGAATTCTAAGTTCTTTCACAACATTATGTCGAGTAGGAGTCGTAGGAATGTTATTCCGTTCTTTCTTGTCGATTGGTGTGTTGGTATAAGGGGTTGATAATGTCCGCTCAGCTCTGTACACTCGTTTTTCTTCCCATTTTCAACCTCGTCGTGCTAGGCACCCAAGTATGGAGGCTATGCATTTTCATTATTTATCCAGTCGAGAAGGGGCTGATTTGACTAAACCTTTCTTAGTGGGTGAGGTTAAGGCTGATGTGTGGGATTGTGATAAGTATAAAAGTCTGGGACCAGATGACATTACCTTTGGGTTCATAAAGGATTTTTGGGATATTTTGAAGATCGATGTGATGCGTTTTTTGGTGGAATTTCATAGGAACAGAAAGTTAGCCAATGGCATAAATAGCACGTTCATTGCTCTTATTCCTAAGGTTGATAATCCTCAACGTTTGAATGATTTTAGGCTCATTTCACTGGTGGGAAGTATGTATAAAATTTTGGCGAAGGTTCTTGCTAATAGGCTTCGATTGGTAATTGGTTCTGTCATTTCTGATTCACAGTCGGCTTTTATTAAAGGTCGTCAAATCCTTGATGGGATTTTGATGGCTAATGAGGTTGTTGATGAAGCTCGCAAATGCAAGAAAGAGTTGTTACTTTTTAAGGTTGACTTTGAGAAAGTGTATAATTCCATTGATTGGAATTACTTGGAGGAAGTGATGTTGAAAATGGGGTTTCCGACTCTTTGGCGTAAGTGGATTAAAGAATGTATTGGGACGGCTACAACATCGGTTTTTGTTAATGGGTCTCCAACAAATGAGTTCTCTTTGGGGAGGGGATTGAGGCAGGGGGGTCCTCTTTCACCTTTCTTGTTTCTTCAGGTTGCTGAGGGGTTTCATGTTTTGATGGAAGCTTTATCTGTTAATAATCTTTTTATTGGTTATCAGATGGGCAGCCATGATCCGGTGGTGGTTTCGCACCTACAATTTGCTGAGGACACCTTAATTTTATGTGAAAAATCGTGGGCTAACATTATAGCAATACAAGCCATTTTATTGCTTTTTGAAGATTTGTCTGGCTTAAAGGTGAATTTTTCTAAGAGTCTACTGGTTGGGGTGAATGTTCATGGGTCGTGGTTGTCTGAAGATGCTTCGATTTTAAATTGTAAGGTTGGTGTTACTCCTTTTATGTACCTTGGTTTGCTTATTGGTGGGAATGCTAGTCCATTGGATTTTTGGGAGCCTCTTATTAATCGAATTAACTCTAGACTGTCAGGATGGAGATCGAGATATTTGTCTTTGGGTGGTCGCCTGATTTTGTTGAAGTCTGCCCTGTCGTCTCTGCCTGTTTATGCTCTTTCTTTTTTCAAGGCTCTGTCATGTAGTGGTGCTTCACTTCTAAATAAAAATAGTAGTGGTGCTTCACTTCTAAAAAAAAAAACATTAGTGTTGTTTCAATAGAGAAATAAGGTGCTTTTGTATTATTCTGGATGAAAAATAAATAAATTAAATCCATTCCTCCACACATCACACCCACAATATGAGAGAATATGTTTATGGTATATTTTCTTTGAAGACATAAAATATGTTTATGGTATATTAATGGGGTTTGAGAATTGATAAGTCCTAATTTAGTGTGTTTTTAGCCTTTAAATTAAATAAAATTTGTGGGATATTAATTTTGCTTTGGAGCTATTTTACTACAAAGTGTTAGTTATTATTTTCATGATCAAATAATGAAGAAAATGAAGAATTTGGATGAATTAAGCAAGGATCAAAAGTGGAAGGCTAAAGGAGAAAAAACAAAGAAAAAAAGGAACCAAAATTCCAATAACTTTTGCACGGTCCGTGCGTCCATAAGCACAGTTTGTGCGCCCTGCATTATGCCAGGATTCCTAAAGTCTTGAGTAGCATGATCCGTGCTCCTAAAGCGCATGGCACGTGCTCCCTGTGCAGAACTAAAAAAAGTTGTTACATACTTTTGCAATTCTCTTGTTTATGGGTTGTAACTCAAATTTAATGTCTTGTCTATGGTTCTAGGCTATAAATAGACGTCATTTCTGAGGCAAAAGGAGAATCCTTTAGACTTGTAATCTCACTCCAAAGTTGAATTCAAGTTCTTACAATTTTCTTATGATCATTTAGACCATAAGGAGAATCAGTATTTGCATTCCTTTACTTTCTTGTCTTATTTTATGTTCTTTGCATTTTCAGTACTTTACATTTCAGTTCTTTATCGCTTTGTTTTCATTCCGTCATTTACTTTTATAGTATTCGTCTTCTATTCCCTTGTCTATTATGATCATGTGTGACCAAGAAAGTGAATATTTTCACATTCATGACCATTGTACAACGGCTCTTCCCTAATTCTATAGATTTCAAACCATAATTTTTCAATGTCCACTTAGTATGAAATCCCCAAATTTCTTCCATAAAATTTGTTCAAACTGAAATCGAAATTATGAGTGGTGCTCTCATGTTCAAAAACAACTCTTATAGTCGAGTTTCATCTTCAACCTCCATGTTTATTGGTGAGGTCAGAATGCTTGATTGTTGTCCTAGAAGATGTGTTATAAGAAAGGACAATACATTGAAGAACCCACAAACACACTCCACACACGCCCTTTGCCAAAGGTTTGTGAAAATGGTTTGTCTTGTTTGTTAAGAAATGGGTTTGTCTTGTTTAATGTTATGATTTTTTTTTCTTAATTGATTCTCCTTTGTGCATGATGATGAATATAATTGTGATTCTTCTGTTCTTGAATGCGTGGAATCTAACTTGAAATTTCACGTCACAAGTTAACATCGCAAGTTAGCATTGTTATTGACCTAGCATAAGATGAAGCGACTGAATTGATTGAACATTATAACATTTAACGACGTTTTAATTATTTCAATTCATCAGTCAAAATTTGAGGAGGAATAAGCCTTACCATAAGATAATTATGAGGGGGAAATTTTATACCATACCCTCTCACATGTGTACCTTCATCCCTACAAAACACTAAAAATTCCAATTTCACCTTGTTTATCACTTTGAGGCTTTGCTTGGATTGGTGGTATTGGATGGAATGAAGTGGTATGTGATGGAATGACATTATATTTCATTGTTTGGATATTAAAAAAATGAATGGAATGGGATGGAACTTGATGCTATTCATTCCACCCTATTCCATCACTTATTCTCATTTTGCTTCCCCTCCAATTTTGGAGGGTATGAGATGCAATGACATATTAACTTAATTTAATAATAAATTATTTATTATTTTATCCTCATTTTATTTTTTATTGACCACATGATGAGCAAAACCGCAAGTGTACGGTTTTACCGATGTAGTAAAAAGAGAGTATCGTTCCAACAGGGAGTTGTTTAATTTGATTTACTTTTAAGAGATGATTAGAAGAGAGTTTGATTGTAAAGATTTGGATTTTAAAGATTTTAAAACAATAATAATAAAAAACGCCTTGGGATTATTGGTTCATCGTAATAACGAATCCTTCACAAACAAACCCTAAACCATGACTTTATATTCGACCTACTTTCTAAAGACAAGTTTCTTTGTAGCGTATCAAAGCCTCTCTTGAGGTGCAGTGAGTGTGTTCCTCTAGCAATCACGCCTATTCTCATGGTTGATTGCTATTAGAATCCTTGAAGAACGAAACTTTATATGTCTCAAGGTTTGCTAGACTATTCTCATGTTTCGCAACCC